>OGZO01000026.1_pt1 | contig 66114 bp, 54 predicted proteins | sample 1576721 | NCBI WGS metagenome assembly OGZO01 (sample SAMEA3541516, study PRJEB24748) | human gut metagenome | biome: human gut; feature: human-associated habitat; material: faeces | place: China | collected 2012 | reverse complement strand
CTTGCAACAGACGGTATTCTTGATTTATATATCAATGTAACTTCAGGACTTGTTGTATATCCTAAGGTAATAGAGTCAAGACTTATGAGTGAACTTCCGTTTATGGCAACTGAAAACATTATGATGGACGCAGTTAAAAAAGGCGGCGACAGGCAGGAATTGCACGAGAAAATTCGTCAACATTCAATGGCAGCAGGCGCTGTTGTTAAGGTTGAGGGCGGAAAAAATGACCTTGTTGACCGCATTGCGGCTGACCCGGCGTTTATGACAACGAAGGAGGAAATCTTGTCTATTCTCAAGCCTGCCAATTTTGTGGGCAGAGCGCCTGAGCAGACGGCTGATTTCTTAAGCGAGGTTATTAAGCCTATCCTTGATAAGGAAAAAGACCTTATCGGAATCGACGTTGAAATTAATGTATAATATATAGTAATAATATAGTAAATTAGTTAAGTGAAAATAATCTTTTGCTCGGTAATTTTTGGTAAAATGCAAAAAATATGCCTGAATTTTGATTGTTTTCACTTAATTTTTACTAATTTTCAAGAAAAATCATCATCTAATTTATACAATTATACAAAAAATTAAAAAGAATTGCCAAGTGTATTGACAAATAGTATTGTAGTGATATACTAATTGTAATAATTTAGAAAGGGTAGTTTGTATGGACGAATTTCAAAAGGAAGAAGAGTTCCTTTTTGAAGAAAATGAAGAAAATATCGTAATCAAATATAAGCTTCTGCGCAGTTTGATTATTAAACATTATAATCGAGGATGCAAATATCTTGAAATTGCAAAGGTCGTTTGTGCAGCATTTTTCTTGATTTTTACGGCGGTAGGCCTTGCAGTTTGCTCAAACGGAGGCAGTAAGTCATTCTGGCTTGTGTTGTGGATAATCTTAATTTTCGTGCTTGTCAATATCTTTCTGATTACCGATTATTGCAAATATCTTGTAAAATCAAAAGTTATTCCGTATCTTGAGGACGATAATCAAATAGAGTTCGGCGAGTATTCGATTTTTTCTGACGACGAGGAAGAGGACGAGGATTACAAAGAATTTGAAAAAGAGCAGCAGGAGAAAAAACTGATAAAACAGCTCAAAAAGGAACAGAAGAAAAAGATTAAGGAAAATAAACGTAAGAACGGGAGGGCGAAAAAGTGAAAAATATATTTAAGATATATAAGCGAGATTTAAAGAAAATTTTTACTAATTCTATGGCGATTATTCTTGCGGTCGGTATTGCAGTTTTGCCGTCTCTTTACGCTTGGTTTAATATTTATGCCAACTGGGACCCTTATGGCCCTGCAAGTACAGGCAATATGAAGGTGGCTGTTGTTATTAATGACGAGGGCTACGAATTTAAAGGAGTGGAAATTAACGTCGGTGACCAAATTAAAAGTAATTTGAAAGCCAACGATATGATAGATTGGCAGTTCGTTTCTAAAGAAAGGGCGGTAAACGGAATTGAGGCGGGCGATTATTATGCCGGTATTGAAATTCCAAAAGGCTTCAGTAAATCGCTTACAAGTATTATGACTAAAAACTTTAAGCAGCCTAAAATCACCTATTATGCAAACGAAAAGAAAAACGCAATTGCCACAAAGATTACCGATAAGGTAGTTCAAACAATTCAAACAGAGGTTAACGAGTCGTTTGTCACAACCGTAATTAACCTTGTAAATAAGCTTTTGGGTACTGTTATTGAGCAGGGAAAGAAGGAAGGAACAAATATATTCCAAAATCTTCAAAATCAAATTGATTCCGCTCAGTCGGCAGTAAAATCGGTTGAAAAAACAATTGATGGGTTTGAGGGCGTTATGGAAGTTGCGCAAGACCTTAACAAATCATTGAGCAAAACCGACCTCAGTGCGATTTTTGGCGACACAAAGACTGTTGTCAGCGATACAGAGGATGCAATTAAGGTTGCGGAAAGCAGCGTTGACGCTGTTACCTCATCTGTCGGTGACGTGCTTAAATCGTCAAGCAAGAAGCTTGCAAATTCGGCAAACAATCTTAAAAAAATAAATGATACAAATTCTGATAAGGCGCAGGCGGAAATTAAGTCTGTTCTTGCAGAGTGTGCGCAGGCAAGAAAGGAACTTCAGGCAATTGTGCCGGCTCTTGAAAAGGTAAATGATAATTTGCCAAAGCCGCTTAGTTCGGTCAAAGCACTTATAAAGGTGCTCAAAACCGCAGATTCAAGGCTCGGCGGTGTTGAAAATGAACTTAATAAAATTCTTAAAGGCGATACTTCTAAGAAAATCGGCGACGTTGCCGATAAGCTTATATCCGTATCAACTACGCTTGATTCAAGCCTTTCAACATACACCAAGGAAATTAAGCCTCAGCTTGACAAAACGGTTGACAGCCTTCTTGATGTGCTTTTTGACGTATCTAATCTTTTGACTACTGTCGAAAATCAGTCACCTCAGCTTAATACGCTTGTTAAATCTCTTAACGGTTCGATTGAGGCAGGCGACGATCTTTTGACTTCGCTCCATTCTCTTATCAGCAATTGTGCAAAGCAACTTGAAAATCTTTCAAAGAAGCTTGACGGTTTGGGCGACAGCGAAATTGTTAATACCCTTATGAATTTGACTGAGGGTAATTCAGACGAGCTCGGCTCTTTCATTGCCTGTCCGGTAAAGGTTAATACCGATAAGATTTACGGTATCGATAATTACGGCTCGGCAATGGCACCGTTTTACAGTACGCTTGCACTTTGGGTCGGCGCAATTATTCTTGTGGCTCTTGTTAAACCTAAGGTTGCAAATAAAAAAGAAATCGGCAACATTAAGCCGAGGGAGGAATATTTCGGCAGGTCGCTTATATTCCTTACAATATCGCTCGTTCAAGGGCTTATTATTTGCCTCGGGGATCTCTATTTCTTAAAGATACAATGTTATCACCCGGTTAAGTTTATTTTTGCCGGATTGTGTGCTTCATTTGTATTTACGTTCTTTATTTATTCACTTGTTGCCGCTTGGGGTGATATCGGCAAGGCTGTTGCGGTTATTTTGCTTGTTGTTCAGCTTGGCGGCTGCGGCGGTACATTCCCGATTGATGTAACACCCGCATTCTTTAGGGCAATCAACCCTTATTTGCCGTACACTTTTGTTATTGACGCACTAAGAGAATGTGTTTGCGGCACCTACGGCAATAATTATTGGATTTGTCTCGGTAAGCTTTTTGTTTACTTCTTTATCGGACTTCTTATCGGCACACTCTTCAGATATCTTTTCCGCAAGCCAGTGCGCTTCTTTGAGAAGAAAGTCGAAGAAACCGGACTTTTATAAAAATATAAAAGACATTCGCTTTTATTTTTGCGAATGTCTTTTTTGTGGAAATACGGCAGATTTAATATTAAAATATACTTTACTTTATACCTAAACAATGCTATACTTTAACGGTAATGAAAACAGAGAGGTAATACTATGCATCAGGACGTTGAACAGATACTTGTGACCGAGGAAGAACTTAATAAAATTGCACATCGCTTGGCATCGCAGATTACGAAAGACTATGAAGGCAAGAAGCTTTTGCTCATAGGTGTTCTTAAAGGCTCAATTTACTTTTTTACGGACCTTTCAAGATATATTGACCTGCCGTGTAATATTGATTTTATTCAGGCCTCAAGCTATGGCTCAGGCACTGTTTCAAGCGGCAAAATCAATATTATCAAGGATGTTGCAGATGATTTGACGGGATTTGATGTTTTGCTTGTGGAGGATATTCTTGATACGGGCAACACGCTTAAATATATTCACGATATGCTTTCTAAGCGTAATCCCGAATCTATAGGAGTTGTTACCCTTCTTGATAAGCCGGCAAGGCGTATCGCCGATATCAAGGCTGACTATGTAGGTACTGACGTGCCTGACGCTTTCGTTGTAGGCTACGGTCTTGATTATGACCAGTATTATCGTAATTTGCCGTATATCGGTGTGCTTAAAAAGAGCATATACGAAAAATAATTGAATTTCTCAAATTGAATAACAGACGGTTTTCTCCTTTGCGAGAAATTAAAAGGGAATTGGGTTAGACTCCCAAGCAACAGCCATTACCGTATTTGATGAAGAAAAATCATCAGCCATTGGGAAACCGAGAAGGCGATTTTTTAAGCAATGCTATATCATAAGTCGGGAGACCTGCCGCAAACTTAAATTCAGCTTTTGGGCAAGGGAAAGCAATGATTTAAAAGTCCGTACTATTATTGTGTCTTTTCCTCTGTCCTAAGCGACGGAGGATTTTTTATGCGCAAATATTTATGCGTTTTAATGTCAATAATTTTATGCCTGACGGTGTTTTGCGCTTGTTCAAACGGCAAAACCGCCAACGTGGCAGGAAGTACGAACATTACTTCATCAACTTCGAGTGAACAAACGACAGACACAGAAGAAGTAACTGTAACGGCAAATGAGGTTCAAACCACACAAAAAAAAGATAAAAAAACAACCGAAAAAGGCGAAAAGGCTTCGACTGCCGCTAAATCTGTTTCAAAAAAAGATAATAAAAAAACTACCGACGCCTCAAAAAAGTCGAACAGCAAGTCAAAAAGTAATTCTAAATCAAAAAGCCATACAGAAGCTAAAAAGAAGTATGCTAAAGAAAAAGAGTCTGCCGCAGACTCTAAGGGCGAAAAGCCGAAAACAACTTCGCAAAAAGAGAATGACGATAAGGTTACTCAAACCACCTCGTCTGAAATTAATTGCTCAATCACGATTGAATGTAAATCAATTCTCGATAATATGGACGACTTAAAAAAAGGTCACGAAAGCTATGTTCCTAAAAACGGAATTATGCTTGATAATTATAAAACCACGCTTAAAAGCAAGAGCACAGTTTATGATTTGCTTAAAAAAGCGTGCAATGATAAAGGTATAACCTATACTGCAAAGGATACTATGTATAGTGTTTATATCGTGGGAATAAATAATATTGATGAAAAGGATTGCGGAAAAAACAGCGGCTGGATGTATAGTGTCAACGGTAGCTATCCAAACGTAAGCGTAGATTCAAAAAAGCTTAAAGACGGTGATAAGGTTGTATTTACATACACCTGTTCATATAAAAAATAATTTCATATTAGGAGGTTAATAAATATGAAAAAATTAATTTCAGTTACACTTGCAATTTGCGTTGCATTGACTTCTCTTTTCACAGGGATTTATGCAATGGCAGACAGCAAGGTAACAAGCAGTGATGTTAAAACAAAAATTAATGAAAGCGCAATATATCTTATGTCTGTTAAAAAGGCAGGCTTTACTGTTGATAATGCCGGCAGCCTCAACTCATTTATACGTGCAGGCGTAAATATGAGCGACTATAAGGCTGAGTTTGCAAAGAGCGTTAAGGAAAATCTTGACTCAAACGGCGGCAAGATTCTATCAACTGTTGGATATGACGCAAATAACAACTGGGCTCCTATCAAAGGCGAGTCTGCAGGTGTTTATGCAAACGTTATTTTAGCGCTTGACAGCTTGGGCTACAGTGCAAAGAGCTTTGAGGGTTATAATATTGTATCTGCATTTGAAAATGTTAAACTTGTTAAGGATAACGAAAATCAATATCTTTTCTCTTCAATCTTTACTGTAGCAAATAAATACGGCCTTAAGGATTATCTCAAGAAGGCTCAAAACTTCCTTGTAAATAATTACTATGAGTTTGGTACAGGCTCAACATATTATACCAGCACCGACAGTACATCTCAGTTTGTAATCGCTGTTGCACCGTATGCAGGCTATCAGTCATTTGTAGATGATGCACTTGCATCAATTGAAAACTTCAAGAAAGACGGCGGCTATCTTTATAATCTTGACAACACCTATGGTGAGCCAAAGGTAAATGCCGATTCAACAGCTCTTGCGCTTGCCGCTTATTCTGCCGCAAATAATCTTGACAAGGCACAGAAGATTTACACCGAGCTTTCTGCATTTGAATGTAAAGACACAAAGGGTGCTTACTATTACACTGCTGACGATAAAAGCGAAAACGCAACTGCAACGGCAGATGCACTAACAGGTCTTATGTATTTCTATGATGCACTCAAGGCTAAAGAGGCTTATGATGCAACAACCACCACTACCGCTCCTTCAACAACAAAGCCGACAACTAAGAAGGCTACAACATACGCTAAGGACGGCAGCTATGTAAATAAAAAGCAAAAGAAAGTTTCAATCAAGAAGCTTAAAAAGGCAAGAAAAGGCTTTAAGGCAAGCTGGAAAAAGGTAACACGCGTATCAGGCTATCAAATCCAAATTTCAACTTCAAAGAAGTTCTCAAGAGAAACTTCAACCTATTCTATTAAGGGTAACAAGAAAACTTCTAAGTCATTTAAGGGCTTAAAGGCTAAAAAGACTTATTATGTTCGTGTTCGTACCTATAAGAATGCAAAGGTAAACGGCAAGAGTGTTAAGGTATACTCATCTTGGTCTAAGGTTAAATCTGTTAAGACTAAATAAGGCGGTCACGAATAAATAGGCATAATCGTGCCACGTCGAAAGAAACTCCGTGTTTGAATAAATTTCTGTGAAATTTATAATAAACACTTCGTTCCTTTCTCTTTTTCCCAAAAAGCTTACGCTTTCCGGGTGTCCACTACGAAAAAAGGAATTAGAAATACGTATTTATCTACGTTTTTCTAATTCCTTTATTTTTTATATCAATAACATTTGAAAGTTTTGTCTTAATATCCTAAAGGATACGGCGACAAAACGTTAGGCACTTTGAATTTTTAGCAAAGGGGCAGTACCAACTTACAGCTCCCTTCACTAAAAATCCAATTCTGACTATTTCTTCGCAACCGCTTTTGGTGAGGTGCGGCAGATTTTGCATATTAAAAAGGGATTAGATATTTTTTAATATCTAATCCCTTTTAGACTGTCGATAAAGTGGCTAAAACGCGCCGTGTTTAAATTTTCATAAAGCGATAACGTAGGGCAAGGGCTTGCTCTTGCCGAAATAGAATTTAAAAATCACATTTATAGAAAAGTGGCTTGAACGTAATGTTCAAGTCACTTTTGGCGCTTTCCGTCTTTTGCTCGGGGGCAGTACCAACGTACAGCTCCCGCTCGCAAAATACGAAATTTATCTCACTTTCTCGAAGTCTCCCAGCGTGTAGAAATTTGTAATTGGACTTTTTCTACACGCTGAAAGGGATTAGATATTTTAATATCTAATCCCTTTTTTGTTATATTTTAACTATTTTACTGTAATGCTTTTTGCCTGAATAAATGTGCCTTTGCCGCCGTCTGTTGTAATCTCAACGGTGTCGCCTTTATTTACAAGCATTACTTCCATACAGTCGCCTACGTTAATGTAATAATATTTTCCGTCAACCTTAAGGTAATAAACAGAATTGCCGTCGTTTACGCTAGTTTTGATATCTTCAACCGTGCCTGTAACTATGCCCTTTGCGGTTTCCTTGCTTGGCTTGGTTGTTGTTTCGTTTTCGGTATTATTTGCATTATCTTTTGCATTGTTATCGTCCGTGATATCTGCGTTGTTCGACTCGCTTATCTTGCTTTCGTCAACAATTATGTTTGATTTGTCAACATTGTCTGCAATGCCCTTTTCTTTAAGTGCGTCAATGTAGTTTTCAATAGCATTGTTAAGCGCTTTGGCATCACTCTTTGCAGTATCAAGAAGCCCTGTTCCGACAACGGTTTTATCCTTAAGGCTTACGAATGCATATCCCTTAACCGTGTTGCTGTCACCGTAAAGTGACATAAAGTAGGTCGGATTGCCGTCAATTCCCAAAAGAATAGGGAATGTTGCCTGATAGCCGTAGTTCTGTACTGCGTCGGTTGCTGACTCTTGAGCCGAAATTTCCGTTGCACCTGGGCTTTTATAATATCTTGCTTCCTTGGTACGCTGATTGATAAGGATAAAGCCGAAGTTTGAAGCGTCTGTTTCGGCAGAGGTTACACCTGTGAATACCCAAACGTCATCGTCCATAGCAATGTTACCGCTGCCTGTTGAAGCAATGTTTACGTCATTTTGGAAAATTATTGAGTTCCAGAAGCCGTTTTGAAGTTTGCCGTGATAGTTGTACTGCTCAAGAACGAGCGCCTCACTGTAAACCACGTCAATCCAATTAAGGCTCTTGTCATTCTTTACTGTTTCAATATCGTAATATTTGCTTTTGCCTGTAAGTGCATCTGTAATGATTGCACCCTTAACGTCTGTACCGCCGTAAAGACCGATTGTCTTGTCAAGCACGGCTGTAATCCAATATGGGTGCATATTATCGTCAATTTCAAAGTTTGGTGTATCAAGAAGCTCTGTAGGATACTGGAAACGAAGGTGACGAATAAGCTTTTCGTTGAAAAGCTCGGCAGGTGAATACTTAATGCCCTCGCCGAATTTGTCGACACAATTTACTGCCGTAACCTTTTGGCTTACAAGGTCAACGAGCATATAAGCCGGAGTTCCGTTTTTAGTATTGTTCATCCATTTGAAGAAGTCGGCATATTGAAGATATGCAACTCTGCAAGGAGTGTTTTTGTAGTTAATTTGTGTTGAATTGTCGCTTACAACATACTGGCTCTTGTATTCTTCAAGAGAACCTAACTGCTGGTCGGCAAGCGCAATTGCACGGTTAGAGTCAAGACGGGGCACTTTGTCATAGCTGATATCTTCAAAGTCATTTTCAAAGTTGCCGTCGCTGATTGTAAGAAGGTTGCTGTACGATTTTGCACGGAAAAGGGTTACACCGGTAAGATATCCGACAGCCATAACAACCACGAGCACACCCACAATTATCACGGGTACTAACGATTTTTTCTTAACATATTCTTTTCTTTCGATTTTCTTGTTAGCTCTGCAAACAAGTGCAAATGAAAGCATAAATACAACTACAAGAAGAATTAAGAAAAGATACATCTGCGTGTCTTTAAAGTTTAATGCCGGGAGCATCATATAGTAAGCAATGCCGCCCACCACTGCTGTGATAAGGAAAGAAATGAGCAAGCGAAGCGGAATTTTTGTCGGCTTAACTACCGCCGTTACCTCGTCGCTTTTCGGCCATTTGATTTTTTCCTTAAATTCGTTGATAACCTCATCGGCATCATAATCCATATTTGGAATTTTGTTGTCCATATTTTATCTCCAATCTAAGATAGTTTAATTATTATACTATAATTCACTTATTTAATCAATATATATTATATTGTATAAAATGTAAATTTTAGCCATAGTATTAGTGGTGGTATAAATGAAGATAAAAAATGTTACATATTCCTTTTTTCAAACGCTTTGCTTGATTTTTCTTGCCGCTTTGTTTATCATTTTTTCAAAAAATACACGCAAGGGGGCTTATGACGGCTTAACTCTTGCAATGAATACAGTTGTGCCGTCGCTTTTGCCGCTTTTGATAATATTTTTAACCTTTATGAAATCGAGCGCAAATAATATTTTGATAAAACTTTGCGGAAATTTTTCAAGAGTGTTTTTTAATCTGCCAAAGGCGGCTTTTTCGGCAATTCTTTTCGGTCTTGTTGGCGGATATCCCACAGGCGCACTGTTGAGTGAGGAACTTTTTGAGGAAGGGGAGATAGATGAAGAGCAGGCAAAACGCTTAATGTGCTTTAATTTTTGCGGCGGCTGCGGCTTTATAATCACCGCTGTCGGCACAGTCACTTTTAACAGCACAAGGCTCGGCGTAATGCTCTTTTTGTCAAACGCTTTGTCGTCAATTTTAATCGGTTTCGTCCTTTCGTTTAAGGAAAAAAGGCTTGAAAAAAGCGAATACCCTCTTTTTTCTTTCACCTCTCTCGGCGACGCACTCACCCTTGCCACACCCAAGGCGGCTCAAAGCGTAATAGTGATAACGGCATATATCGTTTTGTTTTCAGCTCTCAGCAGTACAGTCAAAATTCCCGAACCGCTTTTGCCGATTATTGAAATAACAAACGGCGTTTGTAACGGCGATTTTTCTCTGCCGCTTACTGCCGCATTTCTCTCCTTCGGCGGAATTTGTATTCATCTTCAAATTTCAGGCGTGCTGAGAAAATTTGAAATGAGCTATTTTGAATTTCTGCTTTTCAGGCTAATTTCAAGCGTTTTGTCTTATTTTATTATGAAATTACTTTTGTACTTTTTCCCTGTTGATTTGTCTGTGTTTGCCAATGCTTCAACTCCCGTCAGGCTTTCAAGCGTGAATGTAACGCTGTCCGTTTTGCTCGTTGCAGGGTGCTTTGTAAGCGTGCTTGACCTCAACTCCCGCCGTAAAGCCGTATAAAAGGAAAAAGTAGGAACAACAACGTTCCTACTTTTTTAATTTACTATTTTTTCAAACATTTTGTTCATTTGCTTTTTTAGGGCGGGGGAGTTGGAGAGTGAAAAGTCGTATTTCAAAATATCCTGCGCACATTCCTGCGCTTTTTTAAGTGTGTCCATATCCTCCACCATATCGGCAATTTTAAGCTCAGGCAAGCCGTGCTGACGAGAGCCGAAGAAATCGCCGGGGCCACGAAGCTTAAGGTCTGTATCCGCAATCTTAAAGCCGTCGCTAAACTGCTTCATCGTCATAAGCCTTTCACGTGAGGTTTCGCCCTTAGCGTCGGACACAAGCACGCAGTAGCTTTGCTTATTGCCTCTGCCGACTCGACCTCTAAGCTGGTGAAGTGTTGAAAGACCGAAGCGTTCTGCATTTTCAATCACCATAATTGTTGCATTAGGCACGTCAACGCCAACCTCAACAACGGTGGTTGCAACAAGTATGCTCACCTTGCCGTCGGCAAAGGATTTCATAATCGCTTCCTTGTCCTTAGCCTTCATTTTGCCGTGAAGTATTCCGAGATTATAGCCCTTAAATTCACCGTTTGCAAGCTCCTCGGCAAATTCTTCTGCGCTTTTTATATTGGTTTCGTTTTCCTCAACCGCAGGGCAAACTATGTAGCATTGCTCACCACGGGCAACAGCATCTTTAATAAATTTATACAGCCTTTTGTGGTATCTTGAATCAACCACGTCCGTGCGAACAGTCTGCCTGCCCGGCGGAAGCTCATCAAGTACGCTGATATCAAGGTCGCCGTAGAGGATAAGCCCAAGCGTTCTCGGAATAGGGGTGGCGCTCATAACGATTGTGTGCACGTTTTGCCCCTTTTGCGCAAGCGTTGCACGCTGATTTACACCGAAGCGGTGCTGTTCGTCGGTTATAACAAGCGCAAGTTTTCTGAATTCAACGTCATTTTGAATTAAAGCGTGCGTGCCGATGAGCAAATCAATTTCGTCATTAAACAGCGCCTTTTTTATCTCTCTTTTCTGTTTTGCGGGTGTTGAGCCTGTTAAAAGAGCGATTTTTAAATCCGATTTTGAAAACATTTTTGTAAGGCTTTCAAAATGCTGAGTTGCAAGTATTTCGGTCGGCGCCATCATAGCCGCTTGATATCCGTTTTTGATAACGGTATAAATAAGGCTTGCCGCAACGGCGGTTTTGCCGGAGCCGACATCACCCTGAACAAGGCGGTTGCAGGGGAATTTGCTTTCCATATCAGCCACACATTCGCCGATTGTACGCTTTTGCGCATTGGTGAGAGTGAACGGTAAAAAGGTTTCAAATTCCTTGCTGTAATCTTTTGTAATTCTTAGAGAGGATTCGCATTTTTTGTTGCTTTTAAGCTTTAATAAACCAAGCTGGAGAGTTAAAAGTTCTTCAAATATAAGTCTTTTTCTTGCAGGCAGATAATCGTCGGCGCTGCTTGGAAAATGAATATCTCTTATTGCTTTATCAAGTGAAATCAAGCCGTATTTTTGCATAATTTCATCGCTCAATGTTTCGTCAATTTGATGAATTTCGTCAAGTGCGGTTTTCATAACCTTTGAAATTGCACGAGAGGTCAGCTTTTCCTTGGCAGGATAAATAGGCTGAATTGTAAGCGCACCGTCTGCCTTTTCGATTTTCGGCGAGCTCATGGAAGCCGTTAAAAAGCTTTTGTCTATTTTTCCGTATAAAAAGTAATCCTCATAAACCTTTAGCGATTTTGCAAGGTATTTATTATTAAAAATTGTTACGGCAATAACATTTTCGCCGTCTGAAAATTTGCACTTGTAAAGCGTTAAGCCACGCCTAATCACAGCCTCCTTAACGGGAGTAATAAGCGTTGCTTTAATGCAGATTGTATCTCCGTCGTTTACGTCATTTAGGGTTTTGCCGACGGTCCAATCCTCATATTTTCTTGGGTAAAAATGAATAAGGCTGTCAACGTCAAAGATGCCAAGACTGTTAAACAGCTTGGCTCTTTTTTCGCCGACACCCTTAATAAATTGTATATTGCTATCTAAATTCAGCATATCTTACTCCACCGAGATGATAAAATAATATATAGGCTGACCGCCGTTTACAATGCTGATTTCAACGTCACTGCCGTATTTTTCATAAAGTGCTTTTTCAACAGCTTCTGCGTCATCTTCGCTTGCGCCTTCACCGTAAATAATTGTGATGAGTGAATGTTCGCCTTTTTTGAACAGCTTGTGGGCAGCTTTAACGGCAATGTCTGTAATATCATCGCCGATATATTTAATCTTTCCGTTGCAAAGGCCCATAATTTCGCCCTGCTTAATCGGCTTGCCGTCAACCTCGCTGTCCCTTGCGGCAAATGTAACCTGTGCGGTTTCAACATTTTCTGCGGCAGAAAGCATAGTCATTTGGTTTTCGTCTGCACTTGCGGTTTCGTCAAACATAAGCATAGCGGAAATGCCCTGCGGAATGGTCTTTGTAGGTAAAACTCTTACATCTCTGTCCTTGGCAAGAGGAGCCGCCTGCTCAGCCGCCATAATAATATTTTTGTTGTTAGGAAGAACGAAAACAACCTTTGCCGGAGTTTTCATAATTGCATTTAAAATATCGTCTGTAGACGGATTCATAGTCTGACCGCCGCTTACGATTGTATCTGCACCGATATCACTGAAAAGTTCTTCAAGCCCTTCGCCGGCGCAAACAGCAACGAAGCCGTATTCGTTTTCCGGCTTTGTAATTTCAGGCTCAACAACTTTTTCGCCTTCTTTAACACCAACGTCTGCATTGGCGTGCTGATATCTCATATTATCAATTTTAATATTAATAAGCTGACCGTATTTAAGACCTGCCTGAATAACATTACCCGGACAGTTTGAATGAACGTGAACTTTGATAATGCTGCTGTCGTCAACAACTACAACGCAGTCGCCTATTGATTCAAGATAAGCCCTGAGCTTAAGCGGGTCCTTTTCCTTTGCATCGCTGCTTTTTTCAATAAGAAATTCAGAGCAATAGCCAAATTCAATATCATCGCTTGCGGCGGCAACTGTTGCCTTTGATGGCATTGAAACAGGATTTACACCCGAACCGTCAAGCGGCTGAACGATAACACCGTTTCTCCAAACACTTTCTATTCCCTCAAAAATGAGTACAAGACCCTGACCGCCTGCGTCAACAACACCTGCTTTTTTAAGAACAGGCAAAAGCTCCGGAGTTTTTGCAAGAGCTTCTTTAGCTGCGGTGAGTGCGGCAAGACCTACTTCAAACGGGTCGTCCTGAGTTTCAGCCGCTTTCTGCGCAGCTTCGCTTGCCTTGCGGATAACGGTCAAAATTGTACCTTCCGTCGGTTTCATTACAGCCTTATATGCGGCGTCAACACCGTCTTTAAATGCATTGGCAAGGTCCTTTGCACCTGCCGAGGTCAAACCTCTGAAGCCTTTTGAAAAGCCCCTGAAAATAAGTGAAAGTATAACGCCGGAGTTGCCCCTTGCGCCTCTTAAAAGAGCCGAAGCACATTTTGCCGAAGCCTCCTCAACGGTGCAGTTATCGTCAAGTGCAGCCATTTCCTTGGCTGCGGCAGTAATTGTCATACTCATATTAGTGCCTGTATCGCCGTCAGGAACAGGGAAAACATTAAGCGCATCAACTGCCTGTCTGCTGTTTGAAATGTTATTTGCGGCAGAGATAATAGAATCTCTGAATAATAAACCGGTAATCATAAATAATTAAATCTCCTATAGCTTAGTTGAGTGCGTCAATATATACATTAACCTTTGACACTTTTAAATCGGTAGCTTCTTCAACGGTATAGCGAACTTTGTTTACTATGCTTTCAACAATTGCGCTTATGTTTACACCGTAGGAAACAGAAATGTGAAGCTCGATAATTAAATCGTCGTTTATGCTTCTGACTGTTACGCCCTGGTCCAAATTGTCTTTAGCCGATTTGTTTTTTAAAACGGATTTTAAGCTTTGATATGCGTTGGAATTAACCATACCTGTAACGCCAAAGCAACTTTGCGCTGCCCTGCCGACAAGGTTTGCAAAATAGTTGTTCGTAACTTCAATATATCCGTTAGGATTTTCAAGCTTTATCATAAGTATTACCTCCGTAAATATTATTCAAAATACCAAGTGTCGATATTAGAAAAGTAATTGCTCCAATAGCCCTGCATATCGCCACTCATAGCTTTAGTATAGCATATCATTCCTTTTTTGTATATAAGCGGAATATAAGGCATTTCCTCATTAAATGCAAGTATGAATTTGCCAAGGTCAGCCTCGCCTGAAAGATAAGCGCAATAAAGGTCGTCGCACGTTAAACTTTTGTTGTCTATTCCGTATCTTACACCGCCTGAGTTATCGTCAAAAAACGGATAAAGGCTCATATCATCAGAAAGTTTAACCTCGCCGATATATAAATTAAATTCAACGCCTTTAACTCTTCTTGTATATTCCTTTGTGCTCACTTCGTCAATCGTGACCGTAAAGCCGACCGCTTCAAGCTGATTTTTAAGCAGAGCGGCACAGGCAGTACGATTGTTGTTTTTATTAACAAGTATATTCAGTTTTAGCTCTTTTGAGTCAATTCCGCTTTGCGCAATTGCTTGCTTAGCCGTTGACGTGTCCGCCTCGCTTGAAAAAATCTTTACGTTTTGCGCAAGACTTGATTGCGGATTGAACGGTGAGGTTGCAGCCGTGCCGTAGCCGTTGTATGCGCTTTCGGCAAAGGTGTTTCTGTCACACGCAAGGGAAATTGCTTTTCTTATCTGTGCATTCGCCGTAATACCCGAAAGTGAATTAACGCCGATGTAAACAAGATTATTCATATTGATAAGCTTTCTGTTGCAGGTCATTCTCTCTGCAACGTTTGAGCTTAAATCACGAAACGCATATGAAATGTTACCGATGTTTACCGCATTGTCAATAGAATCGGCGGCTGCAATATTTACAAGATTGATTGTTGTGATATATGGATTAAAATCCTTTGTTACAATTGCTTTTAAATATGTTTTGCTGTCCTTTTTAACGTATTTATATCTGCCGCTGCCGATGGGATAACCGTTTTCGTCATCATTAGTGCTTGCAATAGGAAAGGTTAAAAGATTAACTGCATTCGGATTTGCTTTTTTCAGATAAAAAACAATTGTATTGTCTGCACCTGCCGATGCCGAGCCGATATATTTCAGACTGTTTTTATATGCCGGCGATTTCTTTGCCGCATTGAATGAGTAGATTATATCATCACTTTCAATAGGTGAACCGTCGGAAAACGTAAGCGACGGATTGAAACTTACCTTAAGCGTTTTGCCGTCTGAAAATTCATATTTTGTTGCAATATTAGGCACGCTTTCCCAGTTTTCGTCAATGTCAAACAGCGATTCAAAAACAAGAGATGAAAGCACCTGATTGTTTTGCGTTTTTGACTTGAACGGGTCAAGACTGTCCGCTTGCGTATAGCTCAATTTGAAGTTGGAATCGTCGGTAACTTTTTTAGTTGTGGTTATATTTTCTTTAGCGGTATCGGCATCTTTTTGCGCCGTGCATCCTACCAAAGCAGTACACGCAAGAACCGCCGTCATAATTAAAGCGAATATTCTCTTCGCCATAGCTACCTCCTGATAAGCTTAGTGTTAACGGTTTTTCCGCTTTTTTCATCAATTTCAAAAAGGCAACCCTCAAGAGTGCAAACTCCGTCCTCGTTTATAAAACGAGTGGGAAGCCCTGTTTTTAACTTTTGAATGGCAGGCTCTACAGCAACGCCCAAAACGCTGTAGTACGGACCCGTCATACCGATATCGGTAATATATCCCGTGCCATTAGGCAAAATTTGATTGTCGCTTGTTTGGGTATGGGTATGAGTGCCGAATATTGCCGATACTCTGCCGTCAACATAAAATCCCATTGCTTTTTTTTCAGCCGTTGCCTCAGCGTGAAAATCAATAATTATTATGCCTGCACCCTCGCTTTTCGCCTTGTCAATCAATGAGTCAATAACCGAAAAGGGATTTTCAATCGGGTCAAGATAAACTGCACCCTGAAGATTGATTACCGCTATTTTGCAATACCCCTTGTCTATAATTTCAATTCCTCGGCCGGGTGCGCTTGAATGATAGTTCGCCGGCCTTATAATCGGGGCAGAGGAATCAAGATAATCGTATATTTCTTTTCGCTTTAAACTGTGGTTGCCGAGCGTGATAAGGTCAACACCGCAGTCAAGTATATATTCTGCACTTTGAGGTAAAATTCCGTTTCCGACCGCCGAGTTCTCGCCGTTTGCAATAACAATGTCGGCTTCAAGCTCTCTCTTTAATGCGGGCAGGGTGCTTCTTAAATATTCGCATCCTTGTTTTGAAACAATATCTCCTATAGTAAGTATTTTCATTTTGCACCGCTTCTATATTAATATCTGCATTTAAGTTATTATACTATATATAAAAACTAAAAACAAGGAATTAATTATTATTTAAGAAAAAGTAAATAATATAAACAAAAAAAGAGGCGACCGATGGTCGCCCCTACGATAGTATTGTTCTTATATTAATCGTTAGGTATAAATGCCTTGTGTACTGCCGAAACGGCTCTGTCTGCGTTTTCTGCGTCAATGATAACAGAAATTTTAATTTCCGATGTAGAAATCATTTGGATATTGATATTTGATTCATAAAGAGCCTCAAACATTTTTGATGCTGTGCCAGGATGAGTTTCCATACCTGCGCCTACGATTGAAACCTTAGCAACCTCTGTATTGCAAACAATCTTGCAGTTGTCAAGGAAGCTTTCAAGAATTTCAACGGCAACAGGACCGTTATCCTTGCTTACCGTGAATACGATATCCTTTGTGCCGTCTCTGCCGAATGACTGAAGAATGATGTCAACGTTGATATTCTTAGTAGAAAGCTTTGAGAAAATTTTGAAAGCGATACCCGGTGTATCCTGCAAGCCGAGAATTGATACGAGTGCTACGTCCTTATCCTTTGTTACGCCTCTGATGAGCATTTTTTCCATTTTTGTTACCTCCTTAACAATTGTACCCGGAATTGGGTTTAATGATGATAAAACTTCAAGCTCTACGCCGTATTTTTTTGCCATTTCAACCGAACGGTTGTTGAGAACCTGTGCACCGAGTGTTGCAAGTTCAAGCATTTCGTCATAAGTGATTTCCTTAAGCTTCTTTGCGCCTTCAACCTTACGTGGGTCTGCTGTATAAACACCCTCAACGTCGGTGAAAATCTGGCACTTGTCAGCCTTAAGAGCAGCGGCAATTGCAACAGCCGATGTGTCTGAGCCGCCCCTGCCGAGAGTTGTGAGGTCATCGTATCTGTTGATGCCCTGGAAGCCTGCAACCACAACGATATTGCGCTTTGCAATTTCAGCCTGAAGCCTGTTTGGCTTAATGTTTTTAATTCTTGCAGATGTGTAAATTGAATTTGTATTAAAACCTGCCTGCCAGCCTAAAAGACTGATTACAGGGAAGCCGAGCTTCTCAATTGCCATAGCAAGAAGTGAAATAGAAATCTGCTCACCTGCTGTTAAAAGCTGGTCCATTTCTCTTTTAGCAGCCTTTGGATTGATTTCGTTTGCCTTTTCAATAAGATCGTCTGTTGTGTCACCCTGAGCCGAAACAACAACCACAACGTCGTTGCCTTGCTTATATGTGTCTGTAACAATGCGGGCAACATTCATTACACGTTCGGCATTGGCTACCGAAGAACCGCCGAACTTCTGAACAATAAGTCCCATACGTTTGTAATCCTCCAAATTAATTTATATTGATAAACATTAATAGTTTGTAACCTTGATTGTGTTGATAACGTTAATGCCGTCAAGCTTTTTGTTAAGTTTGTTTTCAGTCATAATGTCTGTAATAAATGCAACCTCGTCGCTCGGCTGACCTTTTCTTGAAAGGAACTTAACGTCTGAGAATTTAGCATTAATCTCAGCAGGAGTAGCCTTGGCACGAACGTAAAACGGCATTTCGATTCTTTCTTTATAATCAACAACATAGTCCTCGGCACCTGCACCCCAGCCGAAAATCTTTTTCCTCTCTGAGTGCTTAGCGCAGTCGATAATGTCAGCAACAACTGCAGATGCGGTCGGAAGTTTGCCTGCACCCGGACCGTAGAAGCATACGTCGCCGACAGCGTCGCCTCTTACAAGGATAGCGTTGAAAACATCTTTGACGCTTGCAAGCTGAGAGCCGTTATAAACTACGGCAGGGCTTACAAAAGCGGCAATTTCGTTATCGTTAATATATTTGATTTGACCGAGAAGTTTAATTACTCCGCCTGCATTTTCAATGTAAGATACATCCTCAAGTGTAATGTTTGTGATTCCTTCGGTTTCAACTTGATTTGGATAAACGTGCTTGCCAAAAGCAAGAGATGCAAGAATACAAACCTTGCGGCATGCGTCGTGACCCTCAACGTCTGCTGTCGGGTCCTTTTCGGCATAGCCTTTTTCCTGTGCGATTTTAAGAGCCTCGTCAAATGACATACCCTTTTCAATCATCATTGTAAGGATGAAGTTTGTTGTGCCGTTTAAAATACCTGCAATTCCCTCAATATAGTTGGCTGCAAGGCACTGGCAAAGCGGACGAATAATCGGAATACCGCCGCCTACCGATGCTTCAAAAAGATAGTTCGCTCCGCTTTCCTCGGCAGCCTGTAAAAGCTCAAGTCCTCTCTGCGCAACAAGCTCTTTGTTAGAAGTAACAACGCTCTTGCCTGCCTTAAGAAGCTTCATTGTGAAATCAAATGCAGGATTAACACCGCCCATGGTTTCAGCAACAATCTTTGTTTCCTCGTCATTTAAAATATCATTGAAATCCTTTGTAAACAAATCCTTGTGCGCATCGTTAGGAAAATCACGCAGGTCAAGAATGTGTGAAATTTCAAGCGCTTTGCCACCTGTTCTTTTTGGAATGATATCACTGTGATGCTCAATAACCTCAACTACGCCTGAACCTACAGTTCCGTAGCCCATAACAGCAACTTTCATATTTTCTACCTCCTATGATAAAACGACGGAATTTACACCGTCAATTTCTTTAATTGAATTCAGTAATTTTTCTTTTGTAGCGGTCATCTCGGCAATTTGCACGGTTACGGAAACATCTGCTACCGAATGAATAGGCACGCTTTGATTTACGGATAAAACGTTTGCCCCTGCCTTGTAAAGCTCGTTCATAAGGCTGGAAAGAACACCCGCATTGTCCATAAGCTTTGCATTGATTGTAGCAGTGTCACTGCTGTCGTCGCCGTGATATTCAAAAATTGCATCCTTATATTTATAGTATGCGCTTCTTGAAATATCTGCCATTTTAGCTGCCTGCGATGCGCTTTTTGCCTTGCCGCTTGCAAGCAAACTTTTTGCCGTGATTACCTTTTTGTAAATATCCGGCACTATGCTTGCATTTATCAAATAAAAATTTATTTTTTCCATAACCAAAGTGTCCTCCGTACACGGACAATTGTATTACTGTGAAAAACACTTTCTATATATTAGCAAAAAAATGAACAAGTATCAAGTATAAATTTAAAAAAATCTTAATTTCTATTAAAATTACTTGATTAACACTGTGTTTTACATTAAAATAATGTATATATTGAACAAAAGGAAGTATAACTATATGAACTCCAAGGTTGAAAAAAAGAGGGCATTTTTAATTGACCTTTTATATGCCGTGGCAATAATGGCTCTTATTTATGTGTTTTTTAAATACTGTTTTGCCGTTGCAGCCCCGTTTTTGCTCTCGTTTTTCTTCGCAGTTATTTTGCAAAGGCCTATCAGATGGCTTGATAAAAAGACTAAAAATAAATATCATACATTTTGGTCAATTCTGCTGGTACTTTTATGCGTTGCAATTATTTTAGGTCCTGTTATCTCTATTATTGCCGCTTTGTTTAAGGAAATCGGCAATTTTGCTTCATATTTAGGTAATCAGCTTAACGATTTGCCGACTTTTCTTTTAACGCTTCAAAATGAAATACTTAAGGCTCTTAAATTCTTGCCTGACAGTATTTATACAAGTGTGTCGGAAAATATTACTCAGTTTTTCGGCAATCTTATTAATGATTTTGACGTTTCAAAGCTCGGAATAAATATGAGTTCGATAACCTCGACTCTTACAAGCGGTATCAGCGGAGTATACAGCGTTGTTAAAAATATTCCGTCAATAATCATCGCCGTCGTTATCGGCATTATTGCTTGTATTCTGTTTACAAAGGATTACAAAAGGGTTGTCAGGTTTATTAAACTCCAGCTTCCCGATAAGCATAAAAATCTTTTGAGCGAAACAAAAAAAGTATTTTCGTCAACGATTCTTAAAATGTGCAGGGCTTACGGGCTTATTATGTTTATCACATTTTGCGAGAATTTCATAGGTTTAAGTATTCTTAATTTAATCGGAGTTATGGACAACAATTATGTATTTGTGATTGCAATATGCATTGCCATATTCGATATTCTTCCGGTTGCAGGTTCAGGCGGTATTCTTATTCCGTGGGCACTTGTTGCACTTGTTACCGGCAGCGTCGGTCAGTGCATAGGATTGCTTGTAATCTATGCGATTATTACTGTTGTTCGGCAGTATATTGAGCCAAAGATTGTCGGCAATTCTCTCGGAGTTCATCCTCTCGTTACTCTTGCAGGTCTTTATTTCGGCTTAAAACTGTTCGGATTTATGGGTATGTTTATTGTTCCTATTTGCGTTATGACGGTAAAGGCATTTAACGACACAGGAAGAATACACCTATACACACCTCCCGAAAGAAATTAAGCGCTATAATAATGAGGAAACCAATGGTTGCCCCTAAAACGTAGAAAAAACTCCGTGTTTTTAAATCTTAATATTTCCAAAGCAGCTTGAATATCACATTCAGGCTGCTTTTTTATGATTTGTTAATTTTTTTTAATCATTAGTATGATTTTGTAGATTTTGTTTTTTTAATATGGTAATATATTTCTTGTTTTGAAAAGAGGTATATTAAAATATGGCTGTAAAGGCTAAGGCTAAAAGAAAAAATAAAAAATTAAATAAAAAGAATAAATTTATAATTGCGCTTAGCGTCGTTTTGGTTTTTGCGCTTGCAATCGGCGGCAGCGCCCTTGTTTTCAGAGGCAGGGAAAAGGTGTATTATGATTTCGGAAAGGAAACAGCAAGGGGATATGACGTGTCGGAGCACAACGGCAAGATTGATTGGCAGTCGCTCAAAAACGAGGTCGATTTTGTGTTTATTCGAGTAGGCTATCGAGGATACGGAACAGGCACCATTTGCGAGGATAAGTGTGCAAAGGATAATTTGAAAGGTGCTCAAGAGGCGGGTATTCCTTACGGCGTTTATTTCTATTCTCAGGCAACTGACGAAAAGGAGGCTGAGGAGGAAGCAAGATTTGTAATCAAAACGCTTGCACTTTATAAGCCGAAGCTACCTATTATTATTGACTATGAATATCCTGTTGATGAAAACGGCGATAATACCGGCAGAATGTGGGAGGCGACTCTTTCTAAGCAGGAATGCACAAATACTGTTGCCGCCTTTTGCGAAAAGGTGCAAAAATACGGATATATGGCAGGTGTTTACGCTTCTTCTTATCTTTATAACAATGATATAAATACAAAAAAGCTTCCTAAGGATACCGTTATTTGGGTGGCAGATTACAATGATGCGGTTACTGCTTCATCGGCTTATCATATCTGGCAATATTCACGAACCGGCAAAAGCGACAGTGTTGAGAGCAAATATATAGATTTAAATTATTGGTACAGCAAAAAGCAGAAATGAGGAAATACAAATGAAAAAAGTAAATAAAGTTATATCCTTTTTGCTTGCGTTTATTATGCTTTTTACGTCAACGGGTGTATATGCAAGCACCAAGACGAGAAGCAAATATACCGGCATAACATATACTCATAATTCTAAGTTCAAAAATAAAGAACTTGTTTACGGTATGGACGTTTCTCAGCATAACGGCAAAATCAATTTTAAAAAGGCAAAGCGTGACGGAATTGAGTTTGTATTTATTCGTGTGGGATACACGGGATATACAAAATCCTCTTTTTCGCTTAATTTGGATAAGAAGTATAAAACATATATTAAGGACGCAACAAAGGCAGGTCTTAAGGTCGGAGTTTATTGGTATTCTCAGTCCACCAAGGTAAGCGAGGCAAAAAAGGAGGCAAAAGCTCTTTTAAAAGCGATTAAAGGCTACAGCATAACTATGCCGGTAGTGTTTGATTATGAATTTGCCGACACGAAAAAAGGCAGACTTGACAGCGCAAAACTTTCAAAAACGAATATGACCGCCAATGCTCTTGCTTTTTTAAATACGGTTTCAAATGCGGGATATGACGCTTGTATTTACGCAAGTGAAAATTTCCTTGGGGAGCATCTTTACGCTAACCAAATTTCGTCAAGCTTTAAGGTTTGGCTTGCAAATTACAGCTCAAAGACAAATTATAAGGGTGATTATGAATTTTGGCAGCATACCGCTAAAGGCAGAGTAAGCGGTATGAGGGGTAATGTTGATATCAATTTTTGGTACAAGGGTGAAAACTCAACATACCTGGGAACGCAGGTTTATACCGGCGCTCCGATTGAATGCGGAGTGTATGCCGCAATTGACGGCAAGGCGCTTGTTGAAAATGTTGATTATACTCTGACCTATTCAAATAATGTTAATGTAGGTACTGCCCATATCACATTAAACGGAATAGGCGAGCATAAGGGCTTGAAACAAAATTATACCTTTAATATTGTTCCTAATAAGGTTAAGAACGTTGGGCATATTTCAAGTAAAAATACGTCATTGAAGCTTTCGTGGAACAGCGTTTTGGGCGCAGATGCTTACGTGATTACTGCTGAAAGTATAAATAATTTTAAAACGTTTACCAAAACCGTGTATGGCAGGACAGAGGGTGAGATTGACGGCCTCATTGACGGCAATGAATATATCGTCACCGTTCGTGCGCTCGGCTATGATTCTAAGGGCAATGCCTTGTCGGGTGAGCCGTCTGATTATATTTCCTCCAAAACAACAGGCAATAAAGTCAGCGGCATTAAAGTTAGCGCAAGGGCGGAAAAATCAATAACTCTCTCGTGGTACAGGATTGCCGATTGCGAAAGTTACACCGTTTATCAATATGACAGCGCTTTAAAGGAATATAAACCCGTCGGCAAAACAGACGGAAATACCGATTCGTTAAAAATTTCTAATCTTAAGCAAGGCTTATCATATAAATTTACAGTTTGTGCAAATAAGGAAAACAGGCAGTGCGAGCCGAGTGATGCTTTTTCCGCCGTTACCGTGCCGAAAAAGGTTTCAAACAAATCGGCAAAGAGCAAGAAAAGCAGAAGAATAACCTATTCGTTTAAAAAGGTTAATGCCACGGGTTATCAATACCAGTGGTCTACTCATAGAAATTTCAAATCGAATTTCTTAACCAAAAACACAAAATCAACAAAAGTTACCATTAAAACCGCTCAAAGCAGGCGCAGATATTATGTTCGTGTTCGTGCTTATAAAACGGAGCGGGGCGGAAAGAAAATCTACGGCAAATGGTCAAACGTTAAAAGAGTCAGGGTAAAATAATATTAAGCGGTATGTGATTTTTTACGTACCGCTTATTTTTTATTGCCTTTTGATTGAAATTGCGTTAAAATAGACGTGTTACAAACTAAATCCTTGTGAGGTAAATATATGAGCAGAGAGTGGACGAATAATTTAAGAAATATCGAGCCTTATGTTCCCGGCGAACAGAGTAAGGATAAAGATATAGTTAAAATCAATGCAAACGAAAATCCGTATCCTCCGTCGCCAAAGGCAACCGAGGTACTTAAAAGTTTTGATACAAATAAGCTGCGCTTTTATCCGAGTGCAAATTCAACAAAGCTTAAAGAGGCAATTGCAAAATATTATAAAGTTGACGTGTCAAACGTGTTTGTCGGCAACGGTTCGGACGATGTGCTTGCGGTAGCGTTTCAGTCTTTTTTCAACAGCGAAAAGCCGATTGTCTATCCTGATTTGACATACAGTTTTTATCCCGTTTGGTGTTCGCTTTTCGGCATCAAATATAAAAATTATCCCGTAGGTGATGATTTCAGAATTAATCCCGAAGATTATAAAGAAAAAAACGGCGGTGTTGTAATTCCTAATCCCAATGCACCGACCTCTCTCGGCGAAGGTCTTGATTTCGTGGAAAAAATACTTAATTATAATCAGGACAGCGTTGTGATTATTGACGAGGCTTATGTTGATTTCGGCGGCACGTCAAGCATTCCTCTTATTGATAAGTATGAAAATCTGCTTGTAACGGGCACATTCTCAAAGTCACGTTCGCTTGCAGGGCTTCGTATCGGCTTTGCAATAGGAAGTAAAGCGCTTATTGATGTTATGGAGGCTGTTAAAAATTCGTATAATTCCTACACGGTCGATTCTCTTTCAATAGAAATGGGTGCGGCAAGCATTGAGGATGACGAATACTTCAAATCAACCTGCAAAAAGGTTATCAAAACGAGGGAGAGAGTTACGCTTGAGCTTGAAAAGCTCGGTTTTGACGTTCTCGACTCTCAAACCAACTTTATTTTTGCAACTCACAATAAGCATAATATGAAATCGCTTTTTGAATATCTTAAAACGCAAAAGGTGTTTATACGCTATTTTTCTTTGCCGAGGATTGAAAATTATGTAAGAATTACAATCGGCACAAATGAGGAAATGGATATTTTTCTTGAAAAAACTAAGGAGTTTATTTTAAATGACAACAAGTAAAAAGGGCGCAATAATTTTTCTTTGGATATTAAATATTTTAAATGTTCTGGCAGGCTTTATTTCGCAGTTTGAAATTTTGTTCGGAAAAGATATAACATCAATTATTCCGATTAACGCACCGCTTTCGGTTAATCAAATTGTACTTGTCAATTTTATGGCACTTGCGGTAACGACTGTGCTTATTGCGGTAATACTTACTTATCTTGTAACCGATATCCCGTATTCTCCGCTTGAAATATTGGAAAATTTTTCTCCGCTTTTTTTAATACCGAGCGGTGTGGCTGCAATTTTGGGAATAGTTAATGCAATAAAAGCCGATATTGCGGCAGATAAAATCTGGCTTATTGCTTGTATGATAATCTATATTTTAATCTCAATTATCGAAATTTCATGTCTGTTGACCGTTAAGCAGGACGCAGAATGAATGGCATAAGACTTCAAGAAAGTGAGATAAATTTCGTTTTTTGTGAGTGGAGCTGTACGTGTGTACCGCCCACTCGCAAAAGACGGAAAGCGCCAAAAAAGACAAGGACTCAATGTCCTTGTCTTTTTTCTATAAATGTTACTATTTATTTTTTTCGGCAAGAGCAAGCTCTTGGATACGTCGAAAGAAATTCCGTGTTTGAGAAGCGGGCGAACATTGTTCGCCCCTACGCACTTTATTCTCAATTCGGGGGTCCCCGAAAAGCGTTAGCTTTTTGACGAGGCGCGGTTTAGCCGCTTTATCAAAGTCTTAAAGATGGAAAACGATATCGTCGCTCTTCTTGTTGAAAATCCAAATTCCGACTGCAAGCGTTGCAAACGATACAACCGCTGCGTAAGCAAACAGCTTAGGGCTGAGCATATAGCCATAAAGAACGCTTTGCCTAAACATTTCAATCATTGAATAAAGCGGATTGATTTTAATAAGCATTCTTGTCCAATGGCCTGTAATTCTTTGGAAAGGATATACGATAGGGACCATATAGAAAAGAAGCTGAGTAAGAACGTCCCAAATGTATTCAACATCTCTGAAATATACGCCGATAACCGAAAGAATAAGACCTACTCCCGTACAGAAAATAAGCAAAAGGAACATAGGCACAACACTCATAAACACATACGGCGTGATATGAAGATTTGAACCGCCGCTAATGCCTGTAAGCTTAAAGAATATCCATACGCAGATAAGGCAGAGAAGCGATATCGCAAACGTAACGAAATTTGAAAAAATCGACGAAAGCGGATACATATATTTAGGAACATATACCTTTTTGATAATGCTTGCGTTTCGCCTAAACGAGGTCATAGCCTGCTTTGTTGACGAAGTAAAGAAGCTGAATAAAAGTCGACCTGTGAAAAGATAAACAGGGAAGCAAATTACGTGCTTGTTTGACTTTCCGAAGATACCGCCGAATACAACTGAAAGAACAATCATCTGCAAAAGCGGCTGGATAAAGCTCCAAAGAATACCGAGCCATGAATTTCTGTATTTAAGCTTAACGTTTTTAGCTGTAAGCTCCTTTAAAAGATTTCTGTATTTTTTAAAGGTCTTAACGTTATGGTCAAGCTCTTTATTACCTGTACTCATATAAGCACCTCATATATTTTATGATATCTAACGTTTTAGAATTATATCACAATATGTTTCATTTTTCAACAAAAATAATGTTAATATGATTTATTTAAACATTTTTGCTATTTCGCTTGCCACGATTTTAGCGCTTTTGTTGCCGTCAATTACGATATCTGCACACGCAAGATATTTGGATTTTCTCTCGTCATAAAGCGATTTTGCCTTTTCCTTATCCTGAAAAAGCGGGCGTGTTGACGTGTCGCCTATTCTTTCGCAAATAATATTGAAATCAACGTCAAGAAATATTATTTTGCCCGAATTTTTAACTGCGTCAACATTTCTTTGATATGTCATTGCTCCGCCTCCGGTTGACACTACGCAGTTTTGCATAGAAGCTACCTTTTTGCAAGCCTGATATTCAAGCTCTCTGAAAAAATCCTCGCCGTATTCGGAAAAAATATTTTTGATTTGAGTGCCTTGCTCGTTTTCGACCATATTGTCTGTATCAACAAATTTTCTGCCCGTCATTCTTGCAAGTTCGTGGCCTATTGTTGTTTTGCCCGAACCCATAAAGCCGCATAAAATTATATTCATATTTTTTCCATTTCCTCTTGCGTTATTTTTAAAACTTTTTTAATGTCGTCCATAGTAAATTCGGTGTCAAACCAAATTTCCTGGGCAACTGCGGCTTGCCAAACAAGCATTGAAAGACCATTTGAATATTTAATTCCGGCTTCTTTTGCATATTTTAAAATCAATGTTTCCTGCGGATTATAAACAGCGTCAAAAACAGCCTTGCATTTTTGTACCTTTTCCTTAGGCAAAACGCTTGCGTCAACATTAGGAAACATTCCGACAGGCGTACCGTTTATAAGTAAATCAAATTCGCCCTCAACATCGCCAAGCTTAACAACCTTTGCCTTTTTATCAAGCTTGTCCTTTATTTCACTTTTGATGAGATTTGCAGCCGGCATACTGCTATCTCTTACCGCAATTGTTAAATCAGCGCCTGCAAGTATGCTTTCAAATGCAAACATTCTTGAAACGCCGCCGCTGCCGCATAAAAGCACCTTGCCGCCAAGGTTGATTTCTGCCATTTCAAGCGCACGAAGAAATCCGAAGCAGTCGGTGTTGTGGCCCGTTGCCTTGCCGTTTTCGATTTTTACGGTGTTTACTGCGCCGAAAAGCTGTGCTCTTTGCGATAAGCCGTCAAGCATTGGGATAATTCCCGTCTTGTGAGGAATTGTAACGTTGAAGCCGTCGAGCTTTTTAAGCTTTTTATATTCGTTTTTCAAATTTTCAGGTGCAATTTCATTCAGATTATAACTTGCGTCAATATTCTTGATTTTAAAAAGCTCCTTGTGAATTATCGGTGACATGGAATGACCTAAAGGGTAGCCGATTAAACAAAAATTATTCATTAATATTTGCCTCTTAAAAAATAGTTTAAAATAATTATTGACAAGTCAAAAATAATTTTATAATATGATAATAACATAATGATTTAATTTAAACAACATTTTTTTGAGGTGAACATATTATGGTATTCGAAAAATTAAAGGAAATCTTGGCAGAACAGCTTGACGTTGACGCCGATTCAATCACTAAAGACAGTTTGCTTATTGAAGATCTCGGTGCTGACAGTCTTGACGCTATTGATATTGTGATGTCTGTTGAAGATGAATTTAAGATTGAAGTGCCTGATGAAATTATTGAAAAAATTGAAACCGTCGGCGATATGCTTAATTATATTGAAAACAATATTTAACGATTGATTTTATATTACGGTCATAGTTTGTTGTAATAGACAGACTATGGCTTTTTTTCTATATTCAGCGGTAAAAATTAACAAACTAAACAAAAATTAACAAAAGTATAAAAACTATGTCTATAATTTTTATATATATTGACAATAACTTTTAAAAGCGGTAAAATAACTGTAAGCGTTTTATGACCATTTTGAGAGGTGTAACACTTATGGCAGAAAAAGAAAAATACATTATGGCGCTTGATCAAGGAACTACTTCCTCAAGGGCAATTATTTTTAACAAGAAAGGTGAAATTGTTGCCAAGGCGCAAAACGAATTTGCTCAGCATTATCCTGAAAACGGATGGGTTGAGCATGACCCTATGGAAATTCTTTTTTCGCAAACAAGCGCAATGCTGACGTGCTTAAGGCTTGAAAAAGTAGACCCTAAGGACATAGTCGGCATAGGTATTACAAATCAGCGTGAAACCACAATTGTTTGGGAAAAGGAAACGGGCAAGCCTGTTTATAATGCAATTGTTTGGCAATGCAGGCGCACCGCTCCTATTTGTGAGGAACTTAAGGCGGAGGGCTTGTCGGATTATGTAAAAGAAACAACAGGCCTTTTAATTGATGCTTATTTCAGCGGCACTAAAATAAAGTGGATTCTTGACAATGTTGAGGGTGCAAGGGAAAAGGCGGAAAAAGGTGAGCTTCTTTTCGGCACAGTCGATACATGGCTTATTTGGAATTTGACCAACGGCAAGGTGCACGTGACGGATTATTCAAATGCGTGCAGAACCATGCTTTTTGACATTAATAAGCTTTGCTGGGATCCATATCTTTGTGAAAAACTCGGTATTCCTATGAGTATGCTGCCCGAAGTTAAGCCATCAAGCTGTATATATGGCAAGCTTGCGCATATAACAGGTATTGAGGATATTGCCGAAGTGCCAATTGCAGGTGCAATAGGCGACCAACCCGGTGCTCTTTTCGGTCAAGGCTGTTTTAAGGCGGGTCAGGCTAAAAATACTTACGGCACAGGTTGCTTTTTGCTTATGAACACGGGGGATAAGCGTGTTAATTCAATGTCAAATCTTCTTTCGGGTATCGCTTGGGGTATCGGAGATGAGATTACTTATTCGCTTGAAGGCTCTGCTTTCAATGCCGGCTCGATTATTAAATGGCTTCGTGACGAGGTTGAGCTTATAAAAACCGCACGTGAATGTGACGAATATGCCGAGCAGGTGGAGGATTCCAACGGTCTTTACTTCGTTCCTGCATTTACCGGTTTGGGCGCTCCTTATTGGGATATGTACGCAAGGGGAGTTATGGTAGGCTTAACACGTGGAGTTAATAAAAAGCATATTTGCCGTGCCGTGCTTGAAAGCATAACATATCAAATGACAGACTTGCTTGAGGCTATGATGAATGATTCAGGCATAGTATTAAAGGACTTGAGGGTTGACGGCGGCGCTTCCGTTTCAAACATTATGATGCAAATACAGGCGGATATGACCGGCGTTAATGTAAACAGGCCTAAAAATGTTGAAACCACGGCGCTCGGTGCGGCTTATTGCGCAGGCCTTGCAACAGGCGTTTGGGACAGTCTTGAGGAAATCGAGGCAAACAGAGCGGTTGACAGGATTTTTGTTCCGTCAATGGAAATTTCAAAGCGAAATCAAAAATATTCCGATTGGAAGCGTGCTGTTGAACGCTCACGCAATTGGGAAAGATAAAATTATAAAATATATTGATATTTATTATAAAAGGAGATAAAATTATGGGTAAAGTTGTTTGTCCTTGGGACACATTAATTAATTTTGTAACAGATGCATTTGTAGGTTACGGTATTCCGAGAGAGGATGCCGAAATATGCACCGACATTCTTCTTGAGTCGGACAGACGAGGTATTGAAAGTCACGGCTGTAACCGCTTTAAGCCGATTTATCTTGACAGAATTAAAGCAGGTATTCAAAATCCGATTACTGACTTTGAGGTGGTTAAGGAAACCCCTTGCACCGCAGTAGTTGACGGTCACGACGGAATGGGCCAGGTTATCGGCTACAAGTCAATGCAAATGGCTATTGATAAGGCAAAAAAATACGGTATGGGTATGGTTGCTGTTCGTAATTCCTGCCACTATGGTATTGCCGGCTATTATGCAACTATGGCAACAAAGCAGGGCTGTATCGGTATTACGGGCACAAATGCACGTCCGTCTGTTGCGCCTACCTTTGGTGTTGACGGTATGTTCGGTACTAACCCGCTTACTATCGGTATTCCAACCGATGAAGAATTTGATTTTGTTATCGATTGCGCAACTTCCATTACTCAAAACGGTAAAATTGAATATTATGAAAGAATAGGCGAGGATGTTCATCCGGGAACTATTATCGGCAGAGACGGCAAGGAAATCAGCGGCGATGCAGGCGAAGCTTTGAAGAAAATTCGTTCGGGCGATGCGGCACTTACAACACTCGGCGGTATCGGCGAGGCTCTCGGCGGATATAAGGGCTATGGCTACGCTATGGTTATCGAGCTTCTTTCTGCTGCTTTGCAGGACGGTAATTACGGTAAAGCCCTTAATGGCAAGGATGAAAACGGAAAGCTTGTTCCTTATCATCTCGGTCATTTCTTTATCGCTATTGATACCGGCCATTTTGTAGGCGAAGAAGAAACAAGGAAGAAGGCAGGCGAAATTATTCGCTCTGTTCGTAATTCAACAAAAGCACCGGGCTGTGACAGAATTTACACGGCAGGTGAGAAGGAATATGACATTTGGCAGCAGAGAAAGGACAGCGGTGTTCCTATCAATGAGTCTGTTCAAAAGGAAATGAATGAGGTTCGTGACGAACTCGGTCTTACACAATATAAGTTCCCTTGGGAATAATATATAAAGTTTAAATTATGAGGTGACACAAACTATGGATTATCGTAAAGAATCATTAAGGCTTCACGGAGAATGGAAGGGCAAAATCGAAGTGAACGCAAGGGCAAAGGTAAACGATAAGGACTCTCTTTCGCTTGCTTATACACCGGGCGTAGCGGAGCCTTGCCTTGCAATTAAGGATGATTATAAAAAGAGCTGGGAGCTTACAAGACGTTGGAATATGGTAGCCGTTATTACAGACGGAACTGCTGTTTTGGGTCTTGGCGATATCGGTCCTGAGGCAGGTATGCCTGTTATGGAGGGCAAATGCGTTCTCTTTAAAGAATTCGGCGATGTTGACGCATTTCCGCTTTGCGTTCGTACTAAGGATGTAGACGAATTTGTTGAAACTGTTTATAATATCAGTGGCTCATTCGGCGGCATTAATCTTGAGGATATTTCAGCGCCTCGTTGCTTTGAAATAGAGGAAAAGCTTAAAGCTAAATGCGATATCCCTATTTTCCACGACGACCAGCACGGCACGGCGGTTGTTGTTTCAGCCGCATTGATTAACGCAACAAAGCTTACGGGCAAAAAACTTTCGGACTGTAAAGCAGTTATTAACGGCTCAGGTGCAGCAGGTATTGCAATTGCAAAACTTCTTATGACCTTAGGCCTTCGTGATGTTATTCTTTGTGACAGAACAGGCGCTATTTATGAGGGCAGAGAAAAGCTTAACCCTTCTAAAGAGGCAATCGCTAAGGTTACTAACAGAGAGATGACTAAGGGCACACTTGCAGATGCAGTTAAGGGTTCGGATATCTTTATCGGCGTTTCGGCTCCGGGTGTTCTTACTACTCAAATGATTAAGACTATGAATACTGACCCGGTTGTTCTTGCAATGGCTAATCCTACTCCTGAAATTATGCCTGACGAGGCTAAGGCAGCAGGCGCTAAAATTGTAGGTACAGGCCGTTCCGACTTCCCTAACCAGATTAATAACGTTGTTGCATTCCCCGGTATTTTCCGTGGTGCGCTTGACGTAAGGGCAAGTCAGATTACAGAAAATATGAAGATTGCCGCAGCTTATGCCATTGCTTCTCTTGTTGATGATGATAAGCTCAGCGTTGATTATATTCTTCCTTATGCATTTGATGAAAGAATTAAGGATACCGTTGCTAAGGCTGTAGCAGATGCCGCAGTTAAGGACGGCGTAGCAAGAATTTGATAAAGTGGATATCGTCGAAAGAAATTCCGTGTTTGAATAAATTTTTTCAAAATTTATAATAAACACTCCATTCCTTTCTCCTCTCCCCAAAAAGCTTACGCTTTTCGGGGACCCCGATTGAAATTCCGTGTTTGAAAAATCAAATAAATAACAAAAAGCGTTGGAGATAACTGAAATCTCCAGCGCTTAATTTTTTTGCGCATATTTATTTTATGCAAGCGAATTTTCTTTCTTTTTAATGCCCTTATTGATGAACATAAACATAATTATACTCATTATTACACAGCATATATCCGCTGTTGTCTGCGACCAAATTATGCCATCAAGTCCGATAAGCTTATTCATAATAAAGAGCATAGGAACATAGATAACTCCTTGCCTGCCAAGGGAAAGAATCATACTTTGAATACCCTTTCCCATTCCTTGGAATGAGAAATTGAGCACAAACATAATGCCGATAACAGGACCTGACGCCATAAGAGCAAGAAGCATTTTAACACCGAGGTTGATAACTTGGGTGTCATTAATAAACAGCTCGATAACATTTCTTCTAAACAGCAGATAAAAGCCTGTCATGGCAGTGCCGATAATAATGTTGCAGATTATGCTGAAACGCAGGCATTTTCTCATTCTCTTATAGTTTTGAGCGCCGTAGCAGTAGCCGACAAGCGGTTGAACACCCTGACCTAGACCGATTTGAAGCATAACGACAAGCATATTTGCTTTCATTGCAATTCCCATTGCGGCAACTGCGCTGTCACCGTATTTGATAAGAACAACGTTAACAATAATATTGCTTATGCTCATAAGAAGACTGTTAATAGCAGCAGGAAGTCCTACACTGATAACGCCTTTAGTAATTCCGTGCCCCATAGCAAAACGTTTTGGAGAAATACTTAAAATGCTCTTTCCTCTGAGAAAATAAATAAGAAAATAAATAACCGATACTATGTTGCCGATAACAGTTGCGATTGCCGCACCTGCAACGCCCATATCAAATCCAAAAGGCATATTGATGCCGAAAAGCTTATCACCCGTATGTAAAATGAAAATCGGGTCAAGAATTATATTTGTAATTTGACCGATAACAGAGCCTATCATTGACTCTTTTGCCGCACCCTCGCCACGAACGAGATTTGACGCCGTGATTGAAAGCACGATTGACGGAGCACCAAGCGCTACCCATTTAAGATAATCTGCGGCTAAGCCGAGTGTGTTTTCGCTTGCACCTACAAGCATAAGAATTTGATTTTTTAATGTGAAAAATATTATTCCGAGTACCAAACCTACTGCGATTGAGGCATATATGCAAAATGCGCTGATTGTTTTAACTCTGTCTTTTCTGCCCTCGCCGAGTGAACGGCTGACAAATGCACAACCGCCTACTCCAAAAAGGTTACCCGTTGCAATGAAAAGCAAAAAAAGCGGCATTGAAACCGAAACTGCGGCAACCTGATTGCTGTCGCCCGTTTGACCTACAAAAAATGTGTCCGCAAGGTTATATACAATATTAATAAGCATACTCAGCATACTCGGCAAAGCCATAGTCATTACCGCTTTCGGTACTGTATATTCTTCAAAAACTTTTGTATTGTCTTTCATATTTGTCATATCCTTTCGTAATATTTGCTGTGAGAATTTAATAAATTATAATCTGTCTGTAATATCAATAAGATTTTGCATTGTCAGCTTTTCAGGTCTGATATTGATTTCAAGCCCAAGTTCATTGAATATTTCGGTGATTTTTTGCTTAGAAACTCCCATTGTGTTTGAAATGCTGTTGAGCGCCGTTTTTCTCCTTTGCGCAAATGCACATTTTACCAATGAGAAAAATTTTTTCTTGTTTTCAATCTGATATTTGTCCTCATCGTTTAACACCAATTTGATTACAACGCTGTCAACCTTTGGGCTTGGCATAAAACTTTCTCTCGGCACATCAAAAAGGATTTCACCGCTTGCATAAAAATTAACTGCAACCGATACTGCGCCTGCCTGCCTTGTGCCAACCTCGGCGCAAAGGCGCTCGCCTGCCTCTTTTTGCACCATTACAACTATTTCGTCAATAGGCAATTCGTTTTCAAGAAGCATCATTATTATAGGTGATGTAATATAATAAGGTAAATTTGCGCATACTTTAATATTGTCGCAACCCTCAAATTTTTCCTTAATAAGTTTTTTTAGGTCAAGCTCCATAACGTCGCCGTTTACAATTTCAAGATTGTCAAAATCAGCAAGCGTTTCGTCAAGAACGGGCAACAACCTTTTATCAAGCTCGATTGAAACGACCTTTTTTGCCACCTTGCAAAGCTCCTTTGTAAGAACTCCTATGCCGGGGCCTATTTCAAGCACACCTGTTTTACTGTCTGCATTTAATGACTGCGCCATTTGAGGGCAAACATTTGGGTCAATTAAAAAGTTCTGACCGAGTGCCTTTGAAAAAGTAAAGCCGTATTTTGAAAGTATTTTTTTTATTGTATTGATATCATATAAATTACAGTCCATATTACACCTGACCTGATTTTATGCCGTCATTTTGCAAAAAAGGACGGGAAATTCGGCAAACAATGTTCGCTCTTACGAGTTAAAAACAATGATTTATCTTAATTTGCGAGTATTCTATCACATTCAAAAATAGTTTACAATATTATTGTTGACATTTTGTTAAATTGTGCTAAAATATCGTTTAGTCGGCTAATGTTAGTTGACTAACTTTATTAAAGAAATCGTAATTATCATTATATAAGGTTGGTGAAATAATGAATTATAAACGCAGGCAGCCGCCTAAGGAGGAGCTTATAGGGCCGAGAGTCAATTTTTTATCACGCCTTGTTCGTTGCAAATTTAACGACATTATAAGCGAGGAGGGGCTTTACTCCGGTCAGCAGGATATCCTTTTTGCCGTCCTTGAAAATGAGGGCATAACCTCAAGCAAGCTTGCCGAGATAACAGGTGTGTCGGCAGCAACAATGAGTGTGTCTGTCAAAAGAATGGAAAAAGCGGGCTTTATTGTTAAAAAGCCTGACGAAAATGATGCAAGAATAATGCATATTTATCCGACTGAAAAGGCAAAAGCCGTTCCGGGTAATACAAGAAAAAAGATAAATGAGCTTGAGCTTATATTGAAAAAAGGAATGGATGAGGATAAAGCGCTTGAGTTTGCGCATTATTTACAGCGTGCCATTGATAATTTGTTAGAAGAATTCGGCAATTGCTGTGAAAAAGGAGATGATAGAAAATGTTAAAAAAATTAGGCAAATATATGAAAGGGCTTGGCTTTCTTTCGCTTATAAGTGCACTGGGTATGATTATCGAGGCTGTTTGCGAACTTGCGTTGCCGTCGCTTGCAAATAACATTTACGAAACGGTTAATGTTGCAACCTCGCCTGATCAAACTAAAGCATATGTTTTGAAAATGGGCTTTTGTATGCTCGGCTTGGCTGTTATCGGTCTTTGCGGCGGTCTTACAACCATGAAGGCTTCTGCAGTAGTCAGCCAGCGCTTTGCGTTCAGGCTTAGAAATGATGTGTATAGAAAGATAAGCAATTTTTCATTCAGAAATATTGATAAGTTTTCAACTGCTTCTCTTACTACGAGGCTTACAAACGATATCACAATGCTTCAGCAGGTGGTTATGATGTCGCTTCGTATTTTGGTAAGAGGTCCTGCGCTTTTGATTGTTGCGGCAGTTATGGCAGTAAGAATTAATCCTAAAATGTCGGCAACGCTTCTTATTATGCTTCCTATAATTATCGTTATAGTAGCGCTTATTATGAAGTTCGGCTTCCCAATGTTTCAAAAGATGCAGAAAAAGGTTGATAATGTAAACCGTGTAGTTCAGGAAAACCTTATAGGTATGCGTGTTGTTAAGGCTTTCGTGCGTGAGGACCACGAAAAAGATAAATTCCATAAGGCATCTGATGACCTTGCAAAGCAGGGCGCTATGGCTTCGGGACTTATCGTTACCGTTATGCCTGTTATGATGCTTCTTTTTAATGCCGTAATCGTGTTCACTTATTATAAGGGTGCGCTTTCGGCTAATGAGGGCGTTATGCAGGTAGGTCAAATTTCCGTATTTGCTTCTTATGTTGTTCAAATTCTTTCGAACCTTGTTATGATTTCAATGATGCTTTTGCAGCTTGCAAGAGGTAAAGCTTGTGCAGAGCGTGTTGTTGAGGTTCTTGATACGGAGATTGATATTGTTAATCCTGAAAATGCGTTTGTTCCTACAGAGCCGAAGGGTGAGGTTGAATTTAAAAATGTAAGCTTTAAATATGACCCCGAATCCCATGGCGATAATATTCTTGAAAATATCAGTTTTAAGGCAAAGCCGGGTCAGATTGTAGGCATCGTCGGCGGTACTGGCTGCGGTAAATCAAGCCTTGTTAATCTTATTCCACGTCTTTATGACGCAACGCAGGGTGAAGTGCTTGTTGACGGTGTTGACGTTAAGAAATATGACCTTAAAGCGCTTCGTGAAATGATAGGCGTTGTGCTTCAAAAAAATGTTCTTTTCAGCGGAACTATTGAGGAGAATATTCGTTGGGGTAAAAAGGACGCTACTCACGAGGAAATTGTTGCGGCGTGCAAGGCGGCGCAGGCAGACGGCTTTATTAATGAACAGCCTGACGGATATAATACTTATCTTGCGCAGGGCGGTCTTAATCTTTCCGGCGGTCAAAAGCAACGTCTTTGCATTGCCCGTGCCATGATTAAAAAGCCTAAAATCCTTATTCTTGACGACTCAACAAGTGCTGTCGATACCGCAACAGAGGCAAAAATCCGTGAAAGTTTTTACAGCGACCTTAAAGATACAACCGTATTTATTATTGCTCAGCGTATTTCATCTGTTAAGGACGCCGATGAAATTCTTGTTGTTGACGACGGTAAGATTAAGGGTGTCGGCAATCACGACGAACTTATAAAAACAAACGAGATTTATCAGGAAATTTATAATACACAACAGAAAGGAGTGCTTGAATAATGCCACCAATGGGACCTCCGGGCAGAAAAAATGATTTCAAAAAGCCCAAGAATGCTAAGCAGACATTTACAAGAATCCTTAAATATATGGGCAAAAACAAGCTCTTTTTGATTGTTGTATTTATAATGCTTATTTTAAGTACGGTTTGCAATATTGCCGCATCTTATTGCCTGAAACCGATACTTAACGATGTTGCCGCCGCTATTAAGGCAGGCACGTTTATGGATGAGGGAATTAAAACCCTTGTCAAAAATCTTATAAAGCTTTCGCTTTTATATGTAGGCGCATCGCTTTTCTCATTTGCACAAAGCAAAATTATGGTAACTCTTGCATATAAGACCACTAACCTTATTCGTAAGGATTTGTTTGACCACATGCAGACCTTACCGCTCAGATTTTTTGATTCAAAAACTCACGGCGAAATTATGAGCCGCTTTACCAACGACGTTGATAACGTTCAAATGATGCTTGAGCAGTCAATGGTACAGCTTATTTCATCGGCATTTACCTTTGTCGGCATAGTTGCAATGATGATAGTATTAAGTCCTACGCTTTTTGCATTTGCGCTTATTTTTCTTATAATTATGCTTATTACCGTATCGCAGATAGGCAAAAAATCGAGAAAATACTTTAGGCTACAGCAAAAAAACCTCGGCGTTATGAACGGTAATATCGAGGAATCTGTTGAGGGTATGAAAGTTATTAAGGTTTTCAACCACGAGCAGCAGGCGTTTGACGAATTTGAAGAAACTAATGAAAGCTTCAGAAAAGCTGCAACAAACGCAAACTTTTTCTCAGGCATAATGGGCCCTTGCTCAACAGGTATCAATAATGCAAGCTATGCAACCATTGCACTTGTCGGCGGACTTTTGGCATTGACGGGAAGCCTTGATATCGGTACTTTCTTTACTTTCCTCAGCTATTCAAAGCAGTTTACCCAGCCGATTAACCAAATCGCAAACCAAATGAATACCGTGTTTTCTGCCCTTGCAGGCGCAGAACGTGTATTTGAAATTATGGATATGAGTCCGGAAATTGATGACGGTACCGTAACTCTCAGCGAGGAAAAAACGGCTGACGGCAAAAAGTGGTTTTGGCTTGACGGGGATAAGAAAATTCCTGTTGAGGGCAAGGTTGTATTTGAGGACGTTGACTTTAGTTACGTTCCCGAAAAGCAGGTGCTTAAGGATATTAACCTTTATGCAAAGCCGGGTCAAAAGATTGCTTTTGTAGGCTCAACCGGTGCAGGCAAAACTACTATTACAAATCTTATCAACAGATTTTATGATATCGAGCGTGGCTCAATCACATACGATTCAATTGATATTAAGCGTATCAAAAAGGACGATTTGAGAAAGAGTCTTGCAATCGTTTTGCAGGATACGCATATGTTCACGGGAACTATTATGGATAATATTCGCTACGGCAGGCTCAACGCAACAGACGAGGAATGTATTGCGGCGGCTAAGCTTGCTTCGGCTCATTCCTTTATCCGCAGGCTTCCTGAGGGCTATAACACGGTAATCACGGGTGACGGCGGAAACCTCAGTCAAGGTCAAAGGCAGCTTCTTGCAATCGCACGTGCCGCTGTTGCAGACCCGCCTGTTATGATTCTCGACGAAGCAACCTCGTCAATCGATACCCGTACAGAACTTCATATCGAGCACGGTATGGATAGGCTTATGATTGGCAGAACTGTATTCGTTATCGCTCACAGGCTTTCAACTGTCCGTAATTCAAATGCAATTATGGTTTTGGAGCACGGCGAAATTATCGAGCGTGGCGACCATGACGCACTTATGGCTCAAAAGGGTCGCTATTATGAGCTTTGCACAGGCAAGGCAAAATTAAGCTGATAGCTTATAAAATTCAAACCCGTTGTAATTCAAAAGATTACAGCGGGTTTTTTATTATTCATTTTTTATATATGAACAATAAATCAGTCTTGAAGATGTAAGCCTAATCGTTTATGATAATGTTAAGCAGAATTAAGATAAGTAAAATTATTTGCTATGGCAAGCCCTTTGACGAAATGAAGGGCGATAATCGAGGATATAGAATATTTCCTGATAACTCTTGGAAACGAAAAATATATGATGACATGGGAGGCATTATAAATGGATAACAGCGACAGATGGGTTGAAAAATACGGCGAAAGCTTTATGGATTTTCCGCTAAAGGGCTTGAAATTCAAAAAGACGGCTTGGACGAAAAAGAACAATCATACCCATTGCCTTTTTTGCGGAGATGAAATAACCAATGAGGAATATAACTATCATACCGAGAAGCAGGGATATGCGTCCACAACAAAATTTTGGTGGTCGTGCCCCGAATGCTTTGATGTTTTCACGCAAAAATATAATTTGCCTGTTGTTAAAAATACCGTTAAAGATATAGAAACGGCTCTTTCACAATTTAAAACCGTTGTGATTTCTCTTGAAAATAAGCAATATTTCATTAAAAATACGGACGGCAAAATAACCGTCGAGCATAACGGTGTGAGAAAAAGCTACGACAGTATTCTTTCAATGGAGAGAGAACAGCTTTTTTACGGCAAGGCGCTCAGAGAAATTATTGACGATATTTTTGTGGGCTTTGTTGATTAAAATTTAATATTCATATTCAAAAAAGCACATTAAAAAACTCAATGTGCTTTTTTCTTACGTTTTTGTAATAATGAAGTCACGTAAAAGTAAGTCTTTGGGTGTATTCTTTATTGACGAAAGAGAGATGGATTATCTTAACAATTTTGTAAGAACTTCTTTATTATTTCTTTCCTTTTCTTTAACAGAAAGTAAGAAATGCTTTGGTAAAATCAGGGGCGTAAACGAAAAGTTTAACTTGATTTTTTTAACTTAGGATATAAGGAGATGGGAATATGAATATATTAGTAACTCTTAACAGCGGATATGTTTTGCCGCTTTGCACAATGCTTAAATCGCTTTCTTATTCAAACGAGGGAACGGATATTGATTTATATATCGTTCATTCGTCGCTTACTCTTGCCGATTTTCAGAAAATCAATGCAGTAACAATAAATACTGATATTTCGCTTCACCCGATAAAGGTTGATAATTCGCTTTTTGACGGTGCGCCGACGTGCAAAAGAATTTCTAAGGAAACTTATTACAGGATTTTCGCAAGCGAGCTTTTGCCAAAGGAGCTTGACAGAATTTTATATATCGATCCCGATACGGTTGTGATTAACCGCCTTGACGATTTTTATAATGCAGACTTTGGGAGCAATGTTTTAATCGGCGCCAAGCATTTTGACGGCGCAATAGATATTTGGAACAGAAAAAGGCTCGGTATTAAGCATTCCAAAAGATATATTAACGCAGGAGTTATGCTCTTTAATTTGAAACTTATGCGAGAGCTTTTTTCAAGCGAGAGGGTATTTGATATTATAAAAAAGAAAAGGCCGATACTGTTTCTTGCCGACCAGGACGTAATTAATATTATGTATGACGGCTATATCGGTCTTTATGATGAATATGTTATTAATCTTGACGAGCGTTGCTTTGCAAGGCTTTTGAATAAAGAGTCTTTTGAAAAGGCAAAGAAATATGTGGACGAGCACACCGATATTATTCATTTTAACGGCAAATTCAAGCCATGGAAAAGTGACTATAAGGGTGAACTTGACGGATATTGGCATCACTTTGACCGTATGCCGAGCTACAAGGCAAGGAGGTATTACAGTGAAACAGCTTAAAAAATATTTCAAGCTTCCGCCTAAAAATGTTTGCATAATTTACGGTGTTGCAATCGCTGTTATTCTTATTGCATTTTTGTCGGTTTATTTTACATTCGGCAAGCAGCTTACTGCGTTTGTTTCGGATACTCAAAATTTTAATGCGTGGCTTGCACAGTATAAAAGTCTCAGTGCGGTAATATTTATTCTTATCCGTGCATTTCAAACCGTTATTAAAATTATCCCTGCCGAACCGCTTGAAATTGCCTCAGGCTATGCATTCGGCACTTGGGGCGGACTTTTTTACTGTTCGTTAGGAACTTTTTTAGGCTCACTCGTGATTGTTTTTCTTTCAAAGACTTTCGGTCAGGCGTTTATCGGTGCTTTTGTAAATGAGGAGCAGTTTAAACAGCTTAAAATAATCAGCAATAGCGACAATCAAAATCTGTTTTTATGGATATTTTATCTTGTTCCCGGAACGCCGAAGGATATTTTTACATATATTGTTTCGGCAACGGATATTAATTTAGTCAGATTTTTTGCGATAACAACGATAGCCCGTATTCCGTCAATAATTACATCCACAATCTGCGGCAATGAGCTTATGCATAACAATATGAAAACGGCAGCAACCGTATTTGTGCTCACGGCAGTTGTGTCGGGAATATGCGCAATTATTTATAAAAAGCATAATGATAAGAAAATAAAAACAGCTTGAACGTTGTGTTCAAGCTGTTTTTATTTTGGTGGGGTGAAAAATTCGCATAAAAAATGAGGCGACCATTGGTCGCCCCTACGGTGTTTTTGAATAACTTATTATCCGTTGCCACCTGATTTTGGCATATAACGGTAAAGCTCAAGCGCAAGCTTATTGACAGGGAGCGTTTGAACAACAACCTTGCCCGGCCCCGTTACAATTGTGTTGAAAAGTCCTTCGCCGCCGAAGAAAATGTTTTTAGCACCTTTAACGGTTTGAATATCCATATTGCAAGTGCCGTCCATAATTGCGAGATGGCCTGTGTCAAGAACAAGCTGTTCGCCGGCTTGAAGATCATATTCAACGGTAGAGCCGTCAAGCTCAACAAAGAGGACTCCCTCGCCTTCAAATTTCTGCATAATAAAACCTTCACCGCCGAAAAGGCCTGCACCAAGGGCTTTTTTGAAATAAATTGACATATTAACGCCCGGTGTAGATGCTAAAAATGCGCTTTTTTGGCAAATGACAGACTGACCCGGATGAATTTCAACGGCACGGATGTTGCCGGGGCAACAGCTTGTAAATGAAATCATACCTTCTCCGCCACGGCAGGTGTACCTGTTTTGGAACATTTTGTCGCCTGAAAAGAGCCTGCCGAAAGCTTTTCCGAGGCCGCCGTTTGTTGTGGTTTCCATAACCATATTAGGCGTCATCCAACTCATTCCGCCGCCCTCTGTAATCATCTGCTCACCGTCTTGCAAATGGCAAATAACAGCAGGGAACGGAGTTCCTTTAATTTCGTATTGCATAAATCTTCTCCTTACTTTTCTGAATTATATTACAGATAATAAACCCATTAGCATAATTTTATCTATAAAACTCCAAAAATATAATATCATATATATACTATTTAATCAATATGTTTAAAAAATATTTATTAAAATTGCATATTGAATATATCTTTTTATAGGTATATAATTACATTGTTATAGGTATATAATTACATTGAAATTTATGTATACTTTCGGGAGAAAATTATGAAAGATTTTTTAGATAAAGATTTCCTGCTTGAAAGCGATGCGGCAAAGAAGCTTTTCCACGAATATGCCGAAAAAATGCCGATTTGCGATTATCATTGCCATTTAAGTCCGAAGGAAATCTATGAAAATAATCAGCCAAACAATATTTCTGATTTATGGCTTTCGGGCGACCACTACAAATGGAGAGCAATGCGTTCTTGCGGTGTTGAGGAAAAATATTGCACAGGCGACGCAAGCCCTAAAGAAAAATTTGAGAAATTTGCATATACTTTGCAATATTGCATAGGCAATCCTCTTTATCATTGGGCGCATATAGAGCTTCAAAGATATTTTGGAATTGATACTCCGCTTAACGCAAAAACTGCGGATGATATTTATGAGCGTGCAAATAAGGCAATTGCCAATGGTGATTTTGCTCCTCAAAGCCTTATTACAAAAAGCAATGTCAAGGTTGTTTGCACAACGGATGACCCTGTTGACGATTTAAAATATCACAAGCTTTTAAAGAATGTTGACGGCTTTGATTGCAAGGTTTTGCCGACTTTCAGACCTGACAAGGCACTTAATATTCACCTTGACGGCTTTGCAGATTATATTAAAGAACTCGGCAAGGTATCGGGTGTTGAAATTAAAACGGTTGACGACGTGATTTGTGCGCTTTTAAAGAGAGTTGAATATTTCCATTCGGTAGGATGCCGTGTATCTGACCAAGCGTTTGACTGCCCGCCTTATGCACCGGCAAGCAAGGACGAGGTTAATGCTGTATTTAATAAAGCTATGAACGGCGAAAAGCTTACAGATTATGAATGTAACGTATATAAAACCCCGATTGTTATTGCTCTTGGTGAAAAATACCATGAGCTTGGCTGGACTATGGAGGTTCATATCGGCGCAATGCGTAACAACAATACGCTTATGTTTAATAAAATCGGCGCAGATACCGGCTTTGACTCGGTAGGCGACGATAATATTGCTAAGCCGCTTTCAAGGCTTCTTGACGCTCTTAATATCAACAATAAACTGCCAAAGACTATTTTGTTTAATCTTAATGATAAGGACAATATTGTTCTTGCAACTATGCTCGGCAATTTCCAATCAAGCGACGCTGAATCTAAAATTCAATTCGGCCCTGCTTGGTGGTTTTTGGATACAATGGACGGTATGACTGCTCAAATGAAATCTCTCGCTAACCTCGGAGTTTTGGGCAAGTTTGTCGGAATGGAAACGGACAGCCGTTCGTTTACCTCTTACGGCAGGCACGAATATTTCAGAAGAATTATGTGTAACCTTATCGGCTCTTGGGTTGAAAAGGGTATGTATGCATACGATGAGGATATCCTTAAGGAAATTGTTGAGGGTATTTCATATAACAACGCTATTAAATATTTCAATTTTGAATAATATGGAGGAACATTATGAATCTTAATTTAAGACCTAAAGAGGAATGTACTTTTGATGAAATTTCACTTGGCGAAATTATGCTTAGGCTTGATCCGGGTGAGGGCAGGATTAAAACCGCCCGTTCTTTCCGTGCTTGGGAAGGCGGCGGAGAATATAACGTAGCAAGAGGACTTCGCCGTTGCTTCGGTTTAAGGACAAGTGTTGTTACCGCTTTTGCTGAAAATGAAATCGGCTATCTTATGGAGGACCTTATTCTTCAGGGCGGTGTTGATACTTCCCTTATTAAGTGGGTACCGTATGACGGTATCGGCAGAAACGTAAGAAACGGTATTAATTTTACAGAGCGTGGCTTTGGTATTCGTGGTGCTGTCGGCGCTTCCGACAGAGGCAATACTGCTGCCTCTCAAATTAAGCCGGGAGATATTGATTGGGATTATATTTTCGGTACACTCGGTGTTCGTTGGCTTCATACAGGCGGTATCTATGCAGCTCTTTCTGAGGACAGCGCAAATACTGTTATTGAAGCAGTTAAAAAAGCTAAGCAGTACGGTACAATTGTATCTTATGACCTTAACTACCGTCCGTCACTTTGGAAGGGTATCGGCGGTCAGGCTAAGGCGCAAGAGGTCAATAAGGAAATCGCAAAGTATGTTGACGTTATGATTGGTAACGAGGAGGACTTTACTGCTTCTCTTGGCTTTGAGGTTGAGGGCAACGATAAAGACCTTAAGTCGCTTAATATGGACGGTTACTACAAGATGATTGAAACCGTTACAAAGGCTTATCCTAATTTTAAGGTTATTGCTACAACCCTTCGTACAGTTAAGACTGCAACAGTAAACGATTGGAAAGCAATCTGCTGGGCTGACGGAAAGATATATAATTCAATTGAATTTCCGGGTCTTGAAATTATGGACCGTGTAGGCGGCGGTGACTCTTTCGCTTCAGGTCTTGTTTACGGTCTTATGACTTATGAGGATGCGCAAAAGGCAGTTAATTACGGCGTTGTTCACGGCGCACTTGCAATGACTACACCGGGCGATACCTCAATGGCTTCTCTTAAAGAGGTTGAGGCTAAGGTAAACGGCGGCTCTGCAAGGGTACAACGATAGTATACTGTTACTGAATGCGTAATTGAAAAAAACGTAGGGGCGAACATTGTTCGCCTTGTCGTTGCTTCGTTGTCGCTTCGTCGTCGCAAACTACGTATCACTCAAAATCTGCCGTACAGCAGTGCGTCAGATTTTGTTTAACAGAGGCAATTAATAATAAAAATCATAGGAGATATAATTATGTCAAATAAAATTGAAACACTTGCAAAAATTCAAGAGGTCGGCATTGTTGCAGTAGTTCGTGCTACTTCAATTGAGCAGGCTGAAAAAATTACAGACGCTTGTATTGCCGGTGGTGTTGCAGCTATCGAGCTTACTTTTACCGTTCCTCACGCAGACAAGCTTATCGAAGCTATGAGGGCTAAATATTCAAGCGGCGAAATCATTATCGGCGCAGGCACCGTTATGGATGCGGCTACTGCACGTATTGCTATTTTGGCAGGCGCAGAATATATCGTTTCTCCATACTTTGACCCTGAAACAGTTAAGACCTGTAACCGTTACGGTATTCCGTCAATGCCTGGTATTTACACTCCTACAGAGGCTGTTCACGCTATGGAATGCGGCGCAGACGTGCTTAAGGTATTTCCGGGCGATATCGCAACTCCTTCATTTATTAAGGATATTCACGGACCTATTCCTAATGCGGTTATGATGCCATCAGGCGGCGTTGATGTTGATAACGTTAAGGATTGGATTAAGGCAGGCGCAGTAGCAGTCGGTGCAGGTTCATCTCTTATCAAAGGCGCTAAAACAGGCGATTATGATTTGATTACCGAAACAGGTAAGCTCTTTGTTGAAAGAATTAAAGAAGCAAGAGCAGAAATGAAGAAATAAAATTGCTGATAAATATGAGGCAACCAATGGTCGCCCCTACGATACGTCGAAAGAAATTACGTGTTTGAATGAATTTCTTTGAAATTCATAATAAACACATTAGTTATCACTTGCTACGAAACAGTACACTGTACTGTTTCTCCCAAATTCACAAGTGAATTTGGAGCCACGTGTCTCTTGTGCTTCGCACAATTCACTCCTCTTCCCCAAAAAGCTTGCGCTTTTCGGGGACCCCTAATGGAATTTTATCAAAATAAACGCAAAGTAAAAGTGGCTTGGACATTACGTTCAAGCCACTTTTTTAATGATATTAAAATTTTATTTATCCTCTGTTTCGATTTTGCCGTTTTCTTTTTCAAATTCTGCAACTCTCTTTTTAAGATATTGCTCAATCTCCTTGTTGGCAGAGCGACCCTCGCTCTCGGCAATATATCTGAATTTTTTAAATAAAAGCCTATCTACTCTTAAAGTGTATCTGACAATTTTATCTTCCATAATCGAACCTCGTGGCTTTATTATTTATATAATTTTTTAATATTTTCACATTCGTGACCTTTAATATTGATAATAGCTTACATCATTTGCTTTTAACTGCCGTGTTTTCGCTTCCTCTGAAAACAACGAATTTATCATAAAGAAATTCTGTTGTCATATTGCAAGCCATTGTGCAGCCTAAAACGATATAGTTAATTGCTGATACGTCTGCAAATTTTGACGTGAAATAGTTACCTAAAATTGTTGAAATAGGGGTGAATACACAATAAAACGCAAGCACCTTGAGCATTGCAACAGGCACGTTATTAGCCGATTTAAATGTGAATTTGCGGTTGAATGTAAAGTTCCAAATTACTGAAAGAAGAAGCGCAATAAGGTACATAGGGCCGTATTCGTTTTGCATAATTTTTTCAAATGTTGCATTTGTGTTCATAAGATTTTGAAGCGCAGGAAGCTTGATGATTACTTCGCTCATAAGAGTAAAACTCAATATCTGAATAATACCTGCAGACGCTGAGAAAAGCGCAAATTTAATAAACTGCCATACTCCGCCTTTTGATTTCTTTTCTTCGCTCATTTGAAAAACTCCTTATATTCAAGATGTTTTTATTTTATCACAGTAATCTTTCCGTTACAAGATTACCAATCATATTTTGTAAGCTTTCCCTTTTGGCTCAATGCCGGATATCCCCACTGCCTTAAAACTTCATAAGTGCCGATTGCAACGGCATTTGAAAGGTTAAGACTTCTGATAATTCCCCTCATAGGAAGCCTTACGCAACTGTCGTGATTTGCCTTTAAAAGTTCTTCCGGAAGGCCTTTGGTTTCTTTGCCGAAAACAAGAAAAGCATTATTTTTATATTCCATATCCGAATGTGCAATTTCAGCCTTAGTTGAAAAATAATAAAAATCTGCGCCCTTGTTTTTTTCAAAAAATTCCTCTTGGCTGTCATAAAAAGTTATATCAAGCTTGTCCCAATAGTCAAGACCTGCTCTTTTAACCTGTTTGTCGGTAATGGTAAAGCCCATAGGGCCCACAAGATGAAGCCTTGCGCCCGTTGCCGCACACGTTCTTGCAATGTTGCCTGTGTTTTGCGGAATTTCAGGCTCAATAAGCGCAATGTTAAGCGAGTATTCCATTAATATATACCTCTTCTATATCTAAATTCTCATTAAGCGCAACCAAATCGGCGCACTTTCCGACTGCGATTGAACCGATGTTTTTATCTTCATTTATTGATTTTGCAGGATTTATTGTGCACGATTTAAGCGCTGTTTTAAAATCAATTCCAAATTTAATAAGATTTTTAAATTCGGTGTGAATGTTTGAAATTGAAGCGGCAATTGTTCCGTCCTCCAAAACGGCATATTTACCGCCGGGCTTTACGAAAACCGCCTGACCGCCAAGTTCAAATTCTCCCTCGCCAAGGCCTGCGCCTCGCATTGAATCGCTGATAACTACCGCTCTGCTTTCGCCTAAAATTTTAAATGCGTTTCTCAAAACAGTAGGGCAAATATGGCCGCCGTCGCAAATAAGTTCACACATAACCCTTTCATCATCAAGTACCGTGCCCGTTATACCTGCCTCTCTGTGAGCCATAGGTGTCATGGCATTGAATAGGTGAGTTGCGTGGCTTATACCGCAGTCAATAGCTTTTTTACATTCGTCTGCATTTGCTGCTGAATGACCGATTGAAACGTTAGCGTAATCTTTTGCGTGCTTTATAAATTTTTCACTGTCAAATGCTTCGGGTGCAATGGTAATAAGCTTAACAAGCTTGCCGCTTTTTGCGTATAAATCGTCAAATTCCTCAATCGTGCCGCCTCTTACGTACTCGGCATTTTGAGCGCCTTTTTTGCTCATCGCAATAAACGGACCTTCAAGGTTAATTCCCATAACCTTTGCGCCGCCGTGGTTTTCTTCTTTAAATTCCTTTATCGTTTCAACAATGCTTTCAAGCCTTTCTTTCGGCAGTGTCATTGATGTCGGGCAAAATGACGTTACACCGTGCTTTGCAAGCTCCTTTGCCATTTTTTCAAGACCGCTCTTGTCAGCGTCGGATGCGTCGCCGCCTGCACAGCCGTGAATATGCACGTCAATAAAACCGGGTATAATAATCTTGCCTGCCATATCTTTGCCGTCGCCGTCAAGGATTCCGATTTGCTTTATTTTTCCGCTTTCTATTTCAATATCGCCGTATTCTTTTTCAAAATTTTCGTTAAAAAAGGTGCAATTTTTTAAAATCATTACTCATTTTCCTTTGCAATTTTATATGCAAGCTCCTCAAGCTGCTCAAAATGCTCAAAGGTGCTTATTTCCTTTCTAAGCGCCGCACCGCCACGTATGCCTTTCGTGTAATATGCCGCATGGTGCCTTGCCTCTCTCATTGCGGTGTATTCGCCCTTGTATTCAATAATTTTTTGAATATGCTTTAGCATAACTGCCATTTTTTCGTTAATGCTTACATCAGGCAAAACTCTGCATTCGCTGAGATATGCGTTAATTTTTCTGAATATCCACGGATTTCCGAGTGCGCCCCTGCCAATCATAATAGCATCGGCATTTGTCTTTTCAAGCATAATTGCCGCCGATTGCTCGTCTGTTACGTCGCCGTTTGCAATAACCGGGATATCAACCGCTTTTTTCACCTTTGCAATTATGTCATAGTCAACCTTGCCCGAATACATTTGCATTCTTGTTCTTCCGTGAACGGTAATTGCCGACGCACCGTTTTTTTCTGCAATTTGCGCAAGCTCAACCGCCGTAATGTTTTCATCATCCCAGCCTTTTCTTATTTTGACTGTTACTGGAATGTCGACTGCCTCGCTTACAGCCTTTACTATCTCACCCGCAAGCTTGGGATTTTTCATAAGGCTTGCACCGCCGCCATTCATTGCGATTTTAGGAGCGGGGCAACCCATATTTATGTCAATAATATCAGGGTGAAATTCAAGGCATTTTTGCGCCGCCTGCGCCATAATTTCCGGGTCGTCGCCGAAAATCTGAGCGCCTGCCGGTTTTTCAATTTCGCCGAGTGTTAAAAGCTCTTTGCTTTTTTTATCGCCCATTGTAAGCCCTTTGCTTGATACCATTTCAGTCACGGTGTATCCTGCGCCGTAGTTAATGCAAAGTTCACGAAACGCTCTGTCCGCAATTCCTGCCATTGGTGCTAAAAATATATTGTTTTCAAATTCAATATCTTTAATTTTCATTTTGTTTACCTTTTTATTTTTACTTGCAATTAATATATCACATTATTAATTGTAAATCAATCAATTATATGATATAATAATATGATTTTAAATGTAAGGAACTGAGTTTATGAAGCTTCTTGTTTTAGACGGTAACAGTATTGTAAACCGTGCTTTTTACGGCATAAAATTATTAACTAATAAAAACGGAGAATATACCAACGCAATCTACGGCTTTTTAAATATTCTTTTAAAGCTTGAGGATATTTGCTCGCCTGATGCAGTTGCCGTAGCATTTGACGTTCATGCGCCTACTTTTAGGCATAAAATGTATGATGAATATAAGGCAGGACGTAAGGGTATGCCTGACGAGCTTCGTGCTCAAATGCCTGTCCTTAAAGAAATGCTTAAAAATCTCGGAATTAAAACGATTGAAAAAGAAGGCTGGGAGGCTGACGATATTCTCGGCACTCTTGCCGCAGTATGCAGGAAAAACGGTGACGAATGTTTTATTGCAACGGGTGACAGGGATTCGTTGCAGCTTGCTCACGGCGGTGTTAAGGTACTTCTTGCACGCACAAAAATGGGGCAGGCAGTTACCGATATTTATGACGAAAAGGCGATTGACGAGGAATACGGTGTAACGCCTGAGGAACTTATTCAGGTTAAGGCGCTTCAGGGTGATGCGTCGGATAATATTCCCGGTGTTGCCGGAGTGGGCGCTAAAACTGCGCTTGACCTTATCGCACGTTTTCATACTCTTGATAATATTTATAATAATCTTGACGAGCTTGACATTAAGCCGGGTGTTAAGGCAAAACTTAAAAACGATAAAGAAAAGGCTTATCTTTCTTTAAAACTCGGCACAATCAGCACCGAAGCACCGATTGATACGGATATCAATTCTTATGTCATTTCAGGCAGGGACGAGCAAAAGGCGGTTTCTCAATTTGTAAGGCTTGAACTTTTTTCGCTTATCCCTAAATTTGACCTTGACCCTAATAAAGTAGCCGAGGCTGAAGAAGAGGAAACGGCTGAGAGAAATATCAGCTTGGTAAGTTGTGATAATGCCGGTGCTTTGCTTGAAAGAGTTAAGGGAGCTGATGTCTATTTTTATCCCTTAATCATTGACGGCAGTGTGACGGATTTGTATTTTGCGTTTGATAATGAAATTGTTGTTATTTCACCTGAGACGCAGGGATACAAGGATTTTATTTGTGAATTTTTTGAGGACGAGAGCGCAAAAAAATACAGCTTTAACACGAAAGAGCTTCACCGTTTGGCATGCAAATTAGGTGTTGAATTAAAGGGTGTTAAGGGCGATTTAATGCTCAGCGCCTATCTTTTAAGACCAAGCGACAGCAATTACGATATTTCTCACCTTTGCCTTGAATACGGTGTTAAAATTCCCGAATTTCTTAATTCTCTCGGCACTAAGGATGAAAATGTAGAGCTTGCTTCTGTAATTAAGCCGCTGTTTGAAAAGACGGATATACTTATTGACGATGCGCAGGAAAGGCAGCTTCTTGAAGATATTGAACTTCCGCTTTCACGTGTTCTTGCTAAGATGGAATACGTTGGCTTTGAGGTTGATAAAAACGGAATTGAGTCCTTCGGCAAAATGCTCGGTGAAAGAATTAAGGCTTTAACCGATTCTATTTACGAAAGCGTTGGGTATGAATTTAATATCAATTCTCCAAAACAGCTTGGCGTTGCACTTTTTGAAGAGCTTAAATTACCGTGCAAGAAAAAGACAAAAACAGGATATTCAACCAATGCCGAGGTACTTGAAGGCTTAGTCGGCGAGCACCCTGCAATCAGCCAAATTCTTGAATATCGCTCGCTTTCTAAGCTTAAATCCACCTATTGCGACGGACTTTTAAAGGTTATTGCAGATGACGGCAGGATTCATACCCGCTTTAATCAGGTCGAAACAAGGACGGGCAGAATTTCATCTCTTGAGCCAAATTTGCAAAATATTCCGATTAGGACGGAGCTTGGCAGCCAAATGCGTAAATTCTTTATCGCAGGCGAGGGCAAAAAGCTTGTTGACGCCGACTACAGCCAGATTGAACTTCGTGTTCTTTCTGACCTTTCAAATGATAAAAATATGATTGACGCATTCAATTCAGGCGAGGATATTCATACGATTACCGCTTCTCAGGTGTTTAATCTTCCTGTTCAAATGGTTACCCCTCAAATGAGAAGCAGGGCAAAGGCTGTTAATTTTGGCATTGTTTACGGCATCGGCGCATTTTCTCTTGCAAAGGATATCGGTGTTTCAAATAAAGAGGCTAAGCAGTATATTGAAAATTATCTTGCCCATTACAGCGGTGTAGACGATTATATGAAAAAGATGATTGACCTTGCAAAGGATAAGGGCTTTAGCGAAACATTATTCCACAGAAAAAGATATTTGCCCGAACTTGCTTCGTCTAACCATATGATGCGTGCATTCGGTGAACGTGTTGCAAGAAATATGCCTATTCAGGGCACTGCCGCCGATATAATCAAAATCGCAATGGTTAAGGTTGACGATAGGCTTACAAAGGAAAATATGAAATCACGTCTTATTCTTCAGGTGCACGACGAACTTATAGTTGAATCGCCGGAAAACGAGGCACAAAGGGCACTTGAAATCGTGTGTGAGGAAATGGAAAATGCCTGCAAAATGAAGGTTCTCCTTCGTGCAGACGGCAAAATCGGCAACACGTGGTTTGACGCTCATTAATGTAATATGATTAGTATAGAAAAATTCAATATAAAATATCTTGATGATGTTTATAAAATAGAATGTGCCTGCTTTGCTCACCCGTGGAGCAAAAAAGACCTTGAAAATCAGCTTTCGCTTGACACCTCTCACTTCCTTGTTGCACTTGAAAATGAAAAAGTAGTCGGCTATATGGGACTTCAGATTTTCTCCGGTGAGGGTTATGTTACAAATGTTGCCGTCTTGCCCGAATATCGCAGACGTGGCATAGCTCAAAGGCTTATATTTGCCGAGTTTGAAAATGAGATGGATTTTATAACTTTAGAGGTGCGCAAAAGCAATACCCCTGCAATAAGGCTTTATGAAAAAGCAGGCTTTGAAAATGTCGGTATCCGCCCTCATTTTTACACTTCCCCCGACGAGGACGCAGTAATTATGACTAAGAATTTTGAAAAGGATAAAAATATATGATAGTTCTATTTTTTATGTTGTTGATAATTGTATTGGTTTGCGTTATAAAATATGCAGGCTACGTTAATTCGACATATTATAAAATTACTAAAAAACCGGTTCTTGCAATGAGAACCGATGTCGGAAGTTATGGCGAATACTGTATATTTAAATTACTCAAATCATATGAAAGCCAAGGAGCAAAATTTCTTTTTAACGTTTATTTGCCAAAGGGCGAAAATGAAACTACGGAAATTGATGTTCTTATGATTTGCTCTCAAGGTATATATGTTTTTGAAAGCAAAAATTACAGCGGTTGGATTTTCGGCAATGAAAAATATAAAATGTGGACTCAAACCTTGCCGCAAGGTAAAGGCAGACCGTCTAAAAAAGAAAAATTTTTAAACCCGATTATGCAAAATAAATTACATATTAGGTGTTTAAACGAATATTTGAAAGAGGAATATCCTGTTTATTCGGTTATTGCATTTTCGCAACGATGCGAGCTTAAGAAAATAGAGCTTGTAAGTGATAATGCCGCTGTTGTAAAGAGAAATGATATACTGAAAGTGCTTGCCAAAAACTCAAAATATGTAGGACAATTAGACGAAAAAACAATATCGGAAATTTATGACAAATTATATCCGCTTACACAGGTAAGTGAAGAGGTTAAAAAGCAACATATAGTAAATATAAAAAAGGAAACAGAAAATGAAAATTTTGGGAATTGAGTCCTCTTGTGACGAAACGGCATGCGCTGTTGTTGAGGACGGACGAAAAGTATTATCAAATATTGTTGCAACCTCGCTTGAGGAGCATAAGCTCTACGGCGGAGTTGTGCCTGAAATAGCATCAAGGCGGCACGCCGAATCAATCAGCGGCGTTGTTAAAGAAGCGCTTGAAAAGGCTGACTGCACTATGGATGACATTGAAGCAATTGCAGTTACATATGCACCGGGTCTTATAGGTGCGCTTTTGGTGGGCGTTAATTTTGCAAAGGGTTTATCGTTAGCAACAGGTACTCCACTTGTGCCCGTTCATCATTTGAGAGGTCATATTGCATCGAATTACATTTCAAGCGATGTTAAGCCGCCGTTTTTGTGCCTTGTTGTCAGCGGAGGCCATTCGCATATTGTTGCGGTTAACGATTACACGGATTTTGAAATTATCGGCAAAACACGTGATGATGCGGCAGGCGAGGCGCTTGATAAGGCAGGCAGGACTATGGGTCTTGCGTATCCCGGCGGAATAAGCATTGACAAAATCAGCAAGCAGGGAAATGAAAATGCTTTTAAATTTCCTCATCCGAGAGTTACGGGCAGTGAATACGATTTTTCGTTTTCAGGCCTTAAAACAAGCGTTATCAATACCGTTCATAACGCAAAGCAAAAGGGCGAAGAAATAAATATACCCGACCTTGCGGCTTCGTTTCAAAAAAGCGTTGTTGATTGCCTTATTCAAAATCTTGAAAAAGCGGCAATTGATAAAAACTTCAAAAAAATTGTAATAGCAGGCGGTGTTTCTGCTAATTCTAAATTAAGAAGAGAAGCAGAGAAGCTTTGCCAAAAGCATAAATGGCAGCTTTATTTGCCCGAACTTAAATATTGCGGCGACAATGCGGCAATGATTGGCTCGCAGGGTTATTATGAGTTTATAAGCGGTGTTGAGGCTGACGAAAGTCTTAACGCTTATGCCACAATGCCTATCGACGAAGCGTACAAAAGCAATAATTGACAAAAAATTCACATAAAGTGATTAATTTGATTTTATGTTATTGTTACATTTTAATGAATTTTTGGCAGTTCTATTGAATTTTAAGGATTTTTTGGTATAATTAATGAGAATGAAATTGGGAAACTTTGATTGTTTTTCAATGAGTTCAATTTGTTTGTAAATAATTTCAAAGGAGAATAAAGATTATGGAAACAAATCTTACTTCTAACAAGTCACTTCTTGATTGGCTTGACGAAAAAGTAGAACTCCTTAAGCCATCAAACATTGTATGGATTGACGGTTCAAAGGAACAAATCGACGCTCTTAAAAAAGAGGCTGTTGAAACAGGCGAAATGATTAAGCTTAACGATGAGCTTCTTCCTGATTGCTATCTTCACAGAACAGCAGAAAACGACGTTGCACGTGTTGAGGACAGAACTCTTATCTGCACAACTAAGGAAGAGGATGCAGGTCCTACTAACCATTGGATGGCTCCTGATAAGTGTTACAAGATGCTTTATGACATCGCAGCAGGCTCTTATGAAGGCAGAACAATGTATATCATTCCTTATTCAATGGGCCCTGTAGGTTCACCTATGTCTAAGATTGGTATTGAGATTACAGACTCAATCTACGTTGTTCTTAATATGAATATTATGACAAGAATCGGCAAGAAAGTTCTTGATACTCTCGGCGATTCAAACGACTGGGTACGTGGTATGCACTGTAAATGTAACGTTGACCCTGAAAAGAGATGGATTTGTCAGTTCCCTGAGGACAACACAATCATTTCTGTAAATTCAGCTTACGGCGGAAACGTACTTCTCGGTAAAAAGTGCTTCGCTCTTCGTATTGCTTCTTACCTTGGTAAGAACGAGGGCTGGCAGGCAGAACATATGCTTATCCTTGGTCTTCAAAAGCCAAACGGAGAAATCAAGTATATCTGCGCTGCATTCCCATCAGCTTGCGGTAAGACAAACCTTGCTATGCTTATCCCACCTGAAGGATATCAGAGAAAAGGCTACAAGGTATGGTGCGTAGGCGACGATATTTCTTGGATTAAGAAGGGTGAGGACGGACGTCTTTATGCTATCAACCCTGAAAATGGATTCTTCGGCGTTGCTCCTGGTACTAACGAGAAGTCTAATCCTAATGCTCTTGCATCAACAAAGAAGGGCACAATCTTTACAAACGTTGCTCTCAACCTTGATAACAACACAGTTTGGTGGGAAGGTCTTGACAAGAATCCACCTACAAATGCAATTGACTGGAAGGGCAATCCTTGGAACGGTCAAACAAGTGAGGAAAATGGTGCTCATCCAAACTCAAGATTCACAGCTCCTGCTGTAAACTGCCCTTGCATTTCATCAGAATTTGAAAATCCAAACGGTGTTCCTATTTCAGCATTCGTATTCGGCGGCCGTCGTGCTAAGCTCACTCCGCTTGTATATCAGTCAAAGAGCTGGAATCACGGCGTGTTCGTAGGCTCAATCATGGGTTCTGAAACAACTGCTGCTGCTACAGGTCAGGTTGGCGTTGTTCGTCGTGACCCTATGGCTATGCTCCCATTCTGTGGCTACAATATGGGCGATTATTGGAAGCATTGGATTGAAATCGGCGAAACTCTTGACGAGGATAAGGCTCCTAAGATTTTCAACGTTAACTGGTTCCGTAAGGACGACGAAGGCAACTTCTTGTGGCCGGGCTTCGGCGATAACCTCAGAGTCCTTGATTGGATTATCGACCGTTGCGAGGGTAAGGTTGACGCTCAGGAAACAGCTATCGGTTATCTTCCTTATGCTAAGGATATCAATCTTGACGGCCTTGATATGACTGAGGCTGACCTTGAGAAGATTCTTGACGTTGATAAGGACGCTTGGAAGGAAGAACTCAAGGGTGTTGACGAGCTTTATGCTAAGTTCGGCGATAAGCTTCCTAAGGAGCTTGAGGACGTACTTGAAGAAGTTAAGTCAAACCTTGACAAATAATTATCTCTTTTGAAATAATAAATAATAGAAAACACGGTACAAAAATTGTACCGTGTTTTTGTTTTTTGTTTTAAATATTATAAATTATTTTTCTTTTTTATTCCGACTAAAAATGAAAGTGAGACGATAAACGTGATTGCTTCGGCAATGGGGAATGCAAGCCATACGCCTGTCATTTTGAAGAGATATGAGAGCAGAAATACGCTTGCGATAATCACAACAAAGCCACGCATAATTGAAATGATAAAAGCCGGAGCCGCCTTGCTCATAGAGCTGAATGCAAGGGAAAGGAAAATATTAAGCCCTGCAAAAATGAAGCCTATAAAGTAAATTCTCAAACCTTTGACTGCATAATCGGTAAGTGCGGCAATGTGCTCGCTGTTAAAAACATTTGCAATTGGGGCAGCAAAAATATTTACTGTTACTATTATTATTCCTGCAAGGCAAAGGCAGGTGATAATGCCGAGCTTGAGTATTTTTGAAACATTTTCGTTTTCGCTTTTAGCGTAATATTTGCTGATAAGCGGCTGCGAGCCTTGCGCAACACCGTTGAATACAGACACGGCAACGAGCGAAATATTAGCAACAACGCCGTAAGCTGCAACGCCGATATTGCCGACTAATTTTAATATAATCATATTAAACGCAACGGTGATTACACCTGAGGAAAACTCGCCTACAAAGGCTGAAACACCAAGCTTTGCGCAGTTAAATAATTTAACGAAAGACGGCACGCAGGGCTTAAAGCTTATGTTGTTTTTCTTTGAGAAAAAGTGAATACAGCAGATTGCACAGCCTACAACAGGACTTAAAGCCGTAGCCAAAGCCGCACCTGCCATACCCATTTTAAGCGGAAACATAAGCACCCAGTCCATAACAATATTGAAAAGACTGCTTATAACCGTAGCCGCCATTGCGATTGACGGTGCGCCGTCATTTCTGACGAATGCGTTGCAAATGTAATTCCACATAAAAAGCGGAGTAAAGCACATAAATATTTTTGTGTAAGGTGTGCCGACCTTTACAATCTCACTGCTTCCGCCCAATAAAGCAACAAGTTTATCGGGTATAAAAACACCGATTGCCATAAAAATCAAGGCGAAAAGCGTTGTGAAAAACATTGCATTGAAAAAATATCTGTTATTTTTTTCTCCCTGATTTTTAGCTATTGCAAATCGGATTGCCGAGCCTACGCCAATCATTGAGCCTATGGCAAATATTAAATTATATAAGGGTAATACAAGATTTAATGCGGTAATGCCGTTAGCACCGACTGCCTTTGATATGAAAAAGGTGTCAGCCAAAATGTAGCACGACATTCCAATCATGGCAAATACGTTTTGCGATACGTATTTTGCAAACTCTTTTGACGCACTTTTGCTTTTCATAATAGATTCCTTTACTTATTTATATGTTATGGCGATTTTAACATATATATATTTAATTGGCAAGTGTTATTTAAAATGTCGTGTTTTTATTTATTTAACATATTATTTAATAATGTTCATATTTATTTCACACGCAGTATATTTATGAATATTATAGTTGTAGTTGCAAAGGGAAAGGTGCTACTTCCCAATGCGTATAAAATATTTTTCATCCTTACCTCCTCTTTTTTATATTGATAAAAAGAATAAAAACACCGAGACGTAAAAGCCTCGGTGTTTTTATTTTGTTAATTATACAATTTAAAATTCGATTTTCGTTTGTTTATAATCCTTATCGTGGGCAGTTAATACCGCAACGCAGTTTTCGTTTTTATACATTTTATTAAGCCAACGAAGAGAAATTTTCATATTTTGAATATTATGTATCGGGCCGGAAAGAATAAGCTCGCTCCACGATTTCTCGCTTATTCCGTTGTCGCCGGCAATTACTGCCATTTTGCCGTTTTGCTTAATCACAACGCAAACAGAGCCTGCCGAATGACCGGGGGTATAAACAATTCTGACGCTTCCGTCGCCGAATAAATCGCAGCTTTTGCCGAAAGGTGCACGGGAGTCATAATTCATTTCAATCGGTTCAATTTCAACACCCTGCCAAAGCGCTTTACGGTATCTTGGGTTTGGAAGAAGCGAAATTTCAAGTTCTTCTTTTGTTGCATAAATATGCTTAGCATCCTTTAAATCCTTAAGCCCGCTTACGTGGTCACAGTCAAGATGAGTTAAAATTATCGCATCAAGCTGCTTTGGAGTAATGCCGAGTGCGTTAAGCTGCCTTGCAACACTGTCGTTAAGAGTAACGGTAGGCTGACTTGAAAAGTAAAGAGCAAGCCCGAGATGATGACGTGGGTTTATGGCGCATTGCTCGCTCCAGCCGGTATCAACAAGAACGTTTTTGCCGTTTATTCTTATTAAAAATGCTTTGACGGGCACTTCGTTTCTGCCTTTTTTGCTTTGAAAAAGACCTGTATAAGCAAATTTTCCGCTCTTGCTGTCCCTGTTATGAACGGCACTTGATACAAGCATTTTGCCCGTTTGCAGTACATCAATTTCAGCCATAAATTCATCCCTCTTTTGCCTACAATATAATAATATAATATCATATTTAGTTTATTCATTCAACAAAATTTATACTGATTTATATATTTGTAAAAAAGTTATTTTGAAAGTGACAATCTTACTTTGTTTTGATATAATATAGAAAGCAAAAGGAGTTGGTAGCGTGAAAAATATGCTTGATTATATAGAGGAATACGGTAATTATTCATTTAAAGAAAAGCCTTTTAATGAAATAGATAATCTTATATTTTCACAGCTTGCGTATACGGATTTTAAAAATATTGCAGATAAGCAGAGTGTGTCGCTGTTAAAGGGAGCAAAGCTGTTTTTTGCAATGTATACTCAGCAGGAGATTGACGAGCTTATTGCAATCAGTGCAAAAAGTGCCGATTTGCTCAGGCGTTGCAGTATGGCAAAGAGGTTTCAAAACATTATTTTGTGTGATTATATTAATAATGTAAGCGACGATATCGACAAGCAATTTTCAGCAATCCATTTTCTTCTTGATGACGGGTGCGACGTTGTTGCATTCAGAGGAACCGACGTTACGGTTACGGGCGTTAAGGAGTCGGCAATGCTTTCCTATATGTTTCCCGTTCCTGCGCAAATCGAGGCTTTGTATTATTTTCAGGAAACGTGTATGCGCCATTCGGGCGATATAATTCTCTGCGGTCATTCAAAGGGCGGAAATCTTGCCGTTTTTGCCGCAGTTAATTGCTCAAATTCGCTCAAAAAAAGGCTTAAGGCGGTTTACGAGGACGATGCGCCGGGCTTTCCGAAATATTTTTTCGACAGATACGATTATTGTCAGATTAAAGATAAAATTCATTTCTTTACCCCGCAAGGCTCAATTATCGGCAGAATGCTTTTTCACGATACAGAGTCTTCTATTGTTCACAGTGAAAATTCGGGTCTTAAGCAGCATCAGGTCTCTTCTTGGGAGGTTGACGGTGACCATTTTAAATACGAGGAAAAATATGACCGTACAAGTGATTTTGTAAGTGATTATATAAATGAACTGATTGATTATATCTCCGACGAGGAACTTCAACTTTTCTTTGATACACTTGAATATGTTGCCGAGAATATAGGCATTGAGGATTTTTATGATATCAAGGAGCTTGATATCATAAAAGTGTTCGGTTTGATTGACTCTATTACAACTCTTGATGACGAACATAAAACGAAATTTAAGCAAATTTTGAAAAAAGTCATAGCGGATTTCACAAAGGAGTATTTGTCTCAAAAAACCCAGACATATAAGAATATTTTAGAAAGCTTTTCGTTGAAGAAAAAAGAAAATACAGACGGCAATACGGATAAAAATGAGGTAATAGCAGACGGTAGGGAGAGATAACGTAATTTTTTGCTTTATTAGTATTGAAAAATGAAATTAACGTGCTATAATATTTTTTATAGTATTATTATAATTATAAATTTCATAGGCATTGGGTAAAAGTCTTTGCCGTAAATATAGGAGATGTTTAAAAATGCAAAAGAAAGATATTGATTGGTCAAGCCTTGGCTTTGGCTATGTTAAGACTGACAAACGTTTTGTAGCTCACTACAAGAACGGCAAGTGGGACGAAGGTCAGCTTGTTGAGGACGATACGATTACACTTAACGAATGTGCCGGTGTACTTCAGTATGCACAAACTTGCTTTGAGGGTCTTAAAGCATATACAACTAAGAACGGCAGAACTGTTTGCTTCCGCCCTGACCTTAATGCAAGCCGTATCGCAGATTCTTGCCGTGGACTTCAAATTCCGGTTATTCCTGAAGAAATGTTTTTAAGAGCTGTTAAAGAGGTTGTAAAGGCTAATGAGGCTTGGGTTCCTCCTTTTGGCAGCGGTGCTACTCTTTATATTCGTCCGTATGTTTTCGGCGTTAATCCTGTTATCGGTGTTAAACCTGCAGATGAGTATGAGTTTAGAATGTTCTGTACTCCGGTAGGTCCTTATTTCAAGGGCGGCGCAAAGCCTATCACTATCCGTGTATCTGACGTTGACCGTGCCGCACCTCACGGTACAGGTAATATTAAAGCAGGTCTTAACTATGCTATGTCACTTCATAACATTGTTGATGCTCATGAGCATGGCTTTGACGAAAATATGTATCTCGATCCTGCAACAAGAACAAAGGTTGAGGAAACAGGCGGCGCTAACTTCCTTTTTGTAACTAAGGACGGCACTGTTGTTACTCCTAAGTCGGATTCTATTTTACCGTCAATCACCCGTCGTTCACTTATGGTTGTTGCTGAGAAGTATCTTGGCCTTAAGGTTGAACAGAGAGAGGTTTATTTTGACGAGGTTAAGGATTTTGCAGAGTGCGGCCTTTGCGGTACTGCAGCTGTTATTTCTCCTGTCGGCAAGATTGTAAACCACGGTGAGGAAATTTGCTTCCCATCGGGTATGGAGGAAATGGGCCCTGTAACCAAGAAGCTTTATGAAACTCTTACAGGTATCCAAATGGGTGAGATTGAAGCGCCTGAAGGCTGGATTTGCGAAATTAAATAAGTTAAAAATTTCATCGGGGTCCCCGAAAAGCGTGAGCTTTTTGGGGAAGAGGAGAAAGAAACGGAGTGTTTATTATGAATTTTGCAAAAGTTCATTCAAACACGGACTTTCTTTCGACGTAGCGTAGGGGCGAACATTGTTCGCCTCTTTTTTTATATTTTTAAATGTAAACTTTTTATAAATCTATTGAATATTATATAACTTTTATTTATAATAATGGCGAAATTTGAAAAGAGGTAATATCGTATATGAAATTTAAAAAGATATTGTCAATATTTTTGAGCCTTGTACTTGTTTTGTCTGTTTTTGCAGGGCTTGAAATAAATGCTTATGCCGCAACAAGCGGAACATCGGGCGGTGTAAACTGGAATCTTGATAAATCAACAGGTGTTTTTACTATTACAAAAAACGGTAACGGCAGAGGTGCCGATTATTCAAAATATCAATTTTTTGGCGGAAACAATCAGCCTTGGTATAATGACCGTAAATCAATTAAAACGGTTAATGTTGAAGAGGGCGTCATTCAAATCGGCTCATATTGGTTTTACGATTGTACTAATTTGACTACGGTTAATTTTAATTCTTCAACCCTCGATACCTTGGGTGATGACCTTTTCAGGGGCTGTACCTCACTTCAAAGTATTAATCTTCCTGAAAATGCGACTTACTATTATAGTGAACTTTTCCTTGACTGTACCTCGCTTAAGTATGTTTCGCTCCCGTCAACCAATAATACCGATAACTATAAGGGCAAAATCCCTAACGGTACATTTAAGGGCTGTACTTCGTTAGAGCAGGTTTACGTCGGCAGCGGCCATACGGGTATGGACGTTAATGCTTTTAATGGCTGTTCAAAGCTTAAGGGCATTGTTTGGACAAGCGGTAATCTCTCGTCTGTTGCAAGCTCAGCTCTTACAGGCGTTGCGTCAAGCTGTAAACTCGTTGGTGCAAGTTCTCTTGTTAATGCGACAAGTGCGCTTTCATTCCAAAATGTAAACGGCTTTTGCGGCACGGCTTTAAGCTATAAATATGATGCACAAAACAAGAAGTTAAGCGTTTTGGGCAGTGGCGATATGACCTCTAACCCTTGGAACGTTTACTCCGCATTTATTACCGAACTTGATTTTTCCGGCACAAACGGTAATTTTACAATTATGAACGGTGCTTTTCAAAATTTGATTAATTCAACATTTTGGGTAAATATTCCGTCAAATTGCACTAAAATAGGAAGCAACGCTTTTTACAATGCAAACTTTAATTACAACAGATTTTTAGGCAATAAAATCACTATCGGCGACAATGCTTTTGGAAACGGCTCAGGCTCGTATGCACGCTTTTTCGGTATTGCAAATTCAGGCGTTCGTGATTATGTAAAAGAGGGTCAGGCTAAGGGTTACGATTGGCATTATTACTGCCTTGACGATAAGCATAATTATGTGACTAAAACAGTTGCGCCTACCTGCGTTGAAAAGGGCTATGATTTAACCTATTGTACTGATTGCGATACGGACGAGGTTAAGTCTAATTATACAGACGTTACAGGTCATAAGTATGAATATACCGGCACAAACGGTCCGAGCATTGTTTATAAATGCAGTGTCTGCGGTAAAACAAATCTTCAGCTTGACGCACTTACTCTTGTTTCAAGCTTTAAGGACGCAATAACAACAGACGATAAGGCTGCGGCTTATACTCAGTCAAATTATGACGGTAAATATGACCTTAACTATAACGGCTTTATCAATGCTAAGGATTACAGTATGCTTAGCAAGATAATTAATAATATTGATACAACGAATAAGCAAACAACTATTGATACTTCAACAACTTACCAAACAATTGAGGGCTTCGGCGCTTCTGCCGCTTGGTGGGCACAGTATGTCGGCGGCTGGGAAAATTTAGACGAGATTATGGAGCTTCTTTACAGCAAGGAAAAGGGCGCAGGTCTTGATATTTACCGCTATAACCTCGGTACAGGGTCGCAGGATGATACACATATTACAGATGTTGACAGAAGAACGCAAGGCTTTTTGCAGAAGGACGGCACATACGATTGGAGCCGTGACGCTAATGCTCAAAAGGCGCTTGCCTCTGCTCAAAAGGCTAACAAGGATTTAAAGGTTACCCTTTTCTCTAACTCCGCTCCTGTTTGGCTTACGAAAAACGGCAAGGCATATTGCTCAAACGGCGCTAATTCTAACCTTGATTCAAGCAATTATGACGCATTTGCCCAATTCGTTGTTAAGTGTTCGGAGCATTTCATTGACGAGGGCTATAATGTAACAGAGGTTTCGCCTATTAACGAGCCTGAATGGGCTTGGGCAGCCGATACAAACGGTAACGCCGGACAGGAGGGTTCTCATTGGGAGGATACTGCGGCAAGAGATTTCTATAATAACGCAATGATTCCTGCCATTAAAAAAAGTGAAAAGCTTAACGGCAGAGTCGGCGTCGACGTTTGGGAATGTGCTCAGCTTAATCACTCAACATATTTTAACGGTTTTCTTAATAATATGTTCTCATCATCAAGTATTTTCCCTAACAATTACGGCAAAAATAACTCTAATATCAGAGATTACGTTGACTCTCTCGGCACACACTCCTATTGGGCATCAACAAGTGACAGGGAAAAGGTTGCAAGCACACTTGCAGGCAATGCGCTGACTAATAATTACACCGCTGTTAAAAAGGTACGTTGCACAGAATATTGCCAGATGACAAATGACGGTAATTCGGGTGTTTACGGTCTTATTCAAAAAGAGGGCACAACCAACGGTCTCGGTATCGAATACGGTCTTGCTCTTGCAGATATTATGCATCAGGATTTAACCATTCTCAACGCTGTTGAATGGGATTGGTGGGTAGCTGTCGGTCCGGGTGTATATCCCGACGCACTTATTTATGTTAATAAGGAAAATCACAACGATGTTCAAACCTCAAAGCGTCTTTGGGTAATGGGTAACTACGCAAGATTTATTGAGGACGGCGCAAAGAGAGTTTCTGTTTCAACAGGCTCAAACTTTGCCAAAAATCTTGTGACAAATACAACTTATTCTTGGAAAGACGGCAAAACAACACGTACCGACAAGAATAATTACATTGAGCAGACCGCTTATCAAAATCCTGACGGAACAGTTGTAGTAGTTTATATCAACAATTCGGACACAAACGAATATACAAAGTTCTCATCATCGGATTATAAGAAGTTTGAAACTTATGTAACAGATAAAAGCCATGACCTTGAAAAATATCAAAGCGGCAACACAAATGTGGCTGTTTCAATTCCTGCAAAGAGTGTAACAACAGTAGTTCTTACACCGAATGCACAATAATAAAATTAACGGGCGAACAGTGTTCGCCCCTACGGTTATCGTATAATTTGATTTTCGTAGGGGCGATCATCGATCGCCCGCTTTTTATTTTACTATTTCTAATACTGTTAATTTATTCCCGTCAACCTTAAATTTCACGTTCATATTATCAAATGAAATGCCGTAAATTCTGTTAGAATCATTTTGGTAGGCAGGACGTGGGTCGCAACTTAAAATGCCTGTTAGTGCGTCAATTTTATCGCTTGGTATAAGCGACTTTATATTGTCACTTATTTCAATTTCAAGCCTGTCTGCTTCGTGCACGTCTGCAAAGCTGCTTTTTGCTTCGGGGCGGCAGTCGGCATATTTTATATAAGGTTTAATGTCATAAATCGGAGTGCCGCTTTTCATATCAACTCCGCCTACCGTAAGCACTGTGCCGTGCTCTTTCGTCTGCTCAACCTTAATCAGCTTTACACACGATAAGCCGATATTATTAGGCCTAAACGGTGAACGGGTGGCAAAAACGCCTTTTCTTTTTTCTCCTCCAAGCCTCGGAGGCCTTACAGTCGGCGAAAATTCATCTCTTATACTGTCTGAAAACTGCCATAAAATCCAAAGGTGAGAAAATTCCTCTATCCCGTCAAATGCTTCCTTAACATTATACGGAGAATCAAGAATTATTTTGCCCTCAAGCTCCTCAACAAGACCGCTTTGGCGAGGTGCGCCGAATTTTTCAGGCAAGGGTGTATATATTTTTCCTATAGGTTTCATAATTTTATACCTTTATTTTTGATAAAACCTCACCAACCTTGTCGTGAATAACAAGGTCTGCATTTTTATCCATCGGTGTTTCGTCACGGTTTATAAGCACTAAGTATTTGCCCCTGAAATATCTTACAAAGCTTGCCGCAGGATAAACCGTCAGGCTTGTTCCGGCAATAATCAGACAGTCGGCATCGCTTATTGCTTCAAGCGCACCGTTTACGGTATCACCCTCAAGTCCTTCTTCATAAAGTACAACATCGGGTTTTACCAAGCCGCCGCATTCGTCGCAATAGGGG
>OGZO01000024.1_pt1 | contig 66565 bp, 79 predicted proteins | sample 1576721 | NCBI WGS metagenome assembly OGZO01 (sample SAMEA3541516, study PRJEB24748) | human gut metagenome | biome: human gut; feature: human-associated habitat; material: faeces | place: China | collected 2012 | reverse complement strand
GGGTATCCGGCCCGCAGAGCGCCCTGTCAGGCAAGGCCGAGGCGCAGCTGGCCCTGCGCGTGCCCAGCCCCGCCGTGGCGACCATCCCGGTGCCGGAGGCGGGCAGCGCCCGGACGCCGCAGGGCGCGGCCGTCACCCATGTGACCCTGCTGGAAGCCCAGGCCACGGCACAGGCCGCCAGCGAGGCGCTCACAGCCGATATGGCCTCTCCCGCACTGACGCCGGGCGAGATCGAAGGGCTGGCGGGCAATGTACGGGCACGGCTGGATGACGCCCTGCACTATACGGCGGCGGCCCTGCCCCAGGGCAGCGTGCATCCCGTCTGCGAGCGCCTGCGCACAGCGGCGCGGGCCATGCAGCAGCTGGCCGAGGCCGCCCTCAATGCCCGTCCGCCGCTGGCCATACGCACCGCCGGGCTGGCCTGCAATTTCCATTTGCTGGCCCACCGCCTCTACGGCGACTTCACCCGCGCGGACGAACTGCGGCGCATCAACCCGCAGGTGCGCAATCCCAATTTTATCGCCAAAGATCAGGAGCTGCTTGTTTATGTCCGTTGAGCGCACGGAGCGTCCTTCACCGTACCGCGTCGGCCTTGCTGTCGCCATCCGTAACTTCCTTCGTCGTAACGGCTGGCGCATCGACCCCAATCAGGAGCTGCTTGTTTATGTCCGCTGATACCGATGCCATCACCCTGGCCATCGCCGGGCATGAGCACAGGGACTGGGAACGCTACAGCATAGACAGCGACTTTTTCACGCCCGCCGATGCCTGGAGCCTGTCCCTGGGCATCCCGGCTACGGCCATCCCCGACTATGTGAAGCCCTGGGCCGAGGTGCGGGTGCGTCTGGGTACGGACGTGATCCTCACGGGCCGTGTGGACGCCGTGCGCCGCCGTCTGGCCAAGGGCGAACATCGCCTGGAACTGCACGGCAGGGACCGGGCGGGCGTCCTGCTGGACTGCTCCGCGCCCGTGCTGGCCCGGCGCGAGCTGACCCTGGCGGAGATATGCGCCACCTACCTTCGCCCCCTGGGCATCGACCGCATGGACGTACAGGGCGGGGACAGCCGGAAGAAGATCACCGTGGAACCGGGCATGAGCGCCTGGGAGGCCCTGGAACGGGCCGCCGAGCTGGCGGGCCTGTGGCCGTGGTTCACACCGGACGGTGTGCTGAAAGTGGCCGCCCCGGACTATGGCCGGGCCGTGGACGCCGAGCTGATCCTGGACACGACGGGCACCAAAAACAACGTGCTTGACCTGTCCCTGGAGGATAACTGCCAGCGTCGCTGGTCGGAGGTGACAGTGCTGGGCCAGGGCACGGGCGACGAACACGAGGGCGCACAGCCCGCCATAAAAGCTGTGGCCCGTGACGCCGGGGCGGGCTTTTCCCGGCCCCTGATCCGCGATGCCGCCCACCTGGAGACCACGGCCCAGGCACAGGCCAGGGCCAACAAACTGCTTTCCGATTCCATCTTCGAGAGCTGGCAGGCCGTGGCCCGCGTGCGGGGCCATCGCACGGACAGCGGGGCGGTATGGGAGCCGGGCATGCATATCCGGCTCCTCTCCCCGCCCCTGGGCCTGGACGTGGACACCATGCTGGCCCGGCGTACCCTGTCCTGTGACCGCCAGGGCGGCACCGTCTCCACCCTCTACCTGCGGCCCTGGGCGCTGTGGCTGCCGGACACGGCCCCCAGGGCCAAACACAAGCACCACAAAAAGGGCGGCGACTGCTGCACCTGCGACCTCTGCGCCGGATAGACCGCCATGAGCATCATCGAGATCATCGAAAGCCGCATCGCCCGTGCCCTGCGCGGGCTGCGCTTCCCCTACCGCGCCCGCCTCACGGCCCGTGATGACGCGCCGGGCCTGCAACTGGCGCAGGCCGATGCCCTGGCCGGGGAACAGGCCCAGGCCGTGGAGGTGCTGCAACAGTTCGGCTTTTCCAGCGGCGTGCCCGAAGGCAGCGACCTCATCGTGATCCCCCTGGGCGGGCGCACCTCCGCCAGCGTCATCATCGCCACGGAAAACGCGGCCTACCGCCTCAAGGTGGGGCCGGGGGAGGCGCGCATGTACAGCCAGGACGGCGCGTACATCCATATCAAACAGGGCCGCGTCATCGAGATCGACTGTGACGAACTGGCCATCAACGTCAAAAACAGCGCCCGGCTGACGGCGGGGCAGCAGGTGACGGTGGAAGCGGGCAGCGGCATCGTGCTGGATACCCCGCAAACCACGGTGACGGGCAACATGACCGCCACCGGCCAGAAGGGCGACCGCGTGGAGATGACGGCGGACATGACGCTGCGCGGCAACATCGAACAGACCGGCAGCATCACCTCGTCCGGCGACCATACGGCGGGCGGCATCAGCCTCACCGGGCACACGCATACCGGTGTCCAGACGGGCGGCGGCTCCACCGGCAAGCCGCAGTAAGCACGGCACCCCCAACAAACAAAGAAGGGTGGAAGCGCTGAACAGCGTCCACCTTTTTTTTGCGCCCATGCCCGCTAGTCTTTGAGGCATGGATACCTGGATAGACCCCGCCACCGGCGACTATGCCGGCGCGCGCATCAGCCGCCTGGAAAATGCCGTCTACCTGCGCCTCATGACCCCGCTGGGCTCGTGGTGGGCCGACACCTCCCAGGGCAGCCGCCTGCATGAGCTGGCGCGGGAAAAGGACGTGCCGCGCATTGCCCTGTTGGCCCGCCAGTACGCGGAACAGGCCCTGCAAGGCCTGCTGGACGACGGCAGGGCGCGGGCCGTGGAGGTCAGCGCCGAGCAGCCGCATGACGGGCGCTGCCTGCTGCATGTGACCGTCACTGACGCCACGGGCCAGCGCTACAGCTATGAGCATTTCCTCCCTGTGGGAGCCTGACATGCCTTATACCATCCCCGACTTTGCCACCATCCGGCAGCGCATGCTGCGCGATGCCGCCAACCTTGACCCCACGGCCCCGCAGGACAGGGACAGCGACCATTTCGCCCGCTCCAGTGCCACGGCCTCGGCGGTGTCCGGCCTGTACGATTTCCTCGCCTGGCAGGCCCGCCAGCTGCTGCCGGACACGGCGGACCCCGAATACCTGGAGCAGCACTGCGCCCTGCGCGGCATCACCCGCAAGGCCGCCACACGGGCCACGGGCACGCTTACCCTGACGGGCCGTACCGGTGCCGTGGTGCCCGCAGGCACGCAGACCAAGGACCTGTCCGGCGTGCTGTACCGCACCACGGCCGGTGCGACGCTGTGCGGAGCGGCAGAGGCCGCCACGGCCGCCGTCCCCTGCGAGGCCGTGGATGCCGGGGCGCTGCCCGACCTGGACGATGCCCCGGTGACCCTGCTGGCCGCACCGTCCGGCGTGCAGTCCGCCGCCCGCCTGACCCTCACCGGCGGCAGCGATGCCGAGGACGACGCCACCCTGCTGGCCAGGCTGCTGGAATACATGCGCAACCCGCCTTCCGGCGGCACGGCGGCGGATTACCGGCGCTGGGCGCGGGAAGTGTCCGGCGTGGCCGATGCCCAGGTCTACCCGCTGCGGCAGGGCGCGGGCACGGTGGATGTGGTCATCACCGGCCCGGACGGTATCCCCGGCGAGGACGTGGTGGCCGCCTGTCAGGCCCATATCGACGCCGAGCGGCCCGTGACGGCCCTGGCCACGGTCTACGCCCCTCTGGCCCTGTCCGTGGACATGACCCTCAAGCTGCGCGTGGCCGCTTCCGCCACTCTGGAGAGCTTGCGTCCCGACGTGCGGGCCGCCCTTGAGGCCGAGATAGCGGCCCTGCGCCCCGGAGAACCCCTTGTGCTGTCCCGTTGCGCCGCCGCCGTGTCCGGCCTGGCCGGTGTGGCCGATGTGGTCATCACCGCCCCGGCAGCCAACGTGCAGCCCACTGACCTGCAATGGTGCCGCCTGGGCACCCTGACGCTGGAGGCCCTGTAATGCCGCACGCCGACCTGCTGGCGGCCCTGCTGCCGCCGGTCAGCTATGCCCCGTCCGGACCGCATCTGGCCGCCTCGCTGGCCATGGAAGGCCGGGAGCTGGATCGCGTGCAGGCCGATGCCGCCCATGCCGTGGGCGGGCTGCGCCCTTTCACCTACCAGCAGTGGCTGGAGGATTATGAGCGCGTCTACGGCCTGCCCGGCCCCTGCGCCCTGGGCGGCCAGCTGTTGCAGGAGCGTCTGGCCCTGCTGGCCGTGGCCTTGCAGGAGCGCGGCGGCATCTCTCTGGCCTGGCTGCGCCGCTATGCGGCCCTGGCCGGATATGAGGCCACCGTCACCGAATACCGGGAGTTCAAGGCCGGGCACAGTGCCGCCGGGGACGCCCTGACCAATGGCGGCTGGTGCCACGCCTTTCTGGTGACGGCCCCCGGCGATGCCCCGCGCCAGTTCAAGGCCGGGCAATCCGTGGCGGGCGAGGCCCTGCGCACCTGGGGCGATCCCATCCTGGAATGCATCATCAACTGGCGCAAGCCCGCGCATACTGTGGGCCTTGTGGCCTACATCGAGGAATAGCCATGCATCGCATCGACACGTCCACGGCCACGCCGGACCACAAGTTCACCGAAGGCGATCCCACCGTCCCCGTGGCGGCCACCACCGTTTCCGCCGAATGGCTCAATGCCGTGCAGGAGGAGCTGGTGGCGGTCATCACCGGGGCCGGGCTGGAGCTGGAAAAAAGCGACAACAGCCAGCTCTGGCAGGCCATCAGCCAGCTCATCACCTCTGCCAAGCCCGGCCTGGCCACCAAGGCCAAGCCCGGCCTCGTCCAGGTGGGTGGCGGGCTGAATATCACGGCGGAAGGGATACTCTCCGTCCTGGCGGCCAGCGTCACCCAGGCGGGCATCGTCCAGTTGACGTCTGTCCTGTCCGATTCCACGACCATGGCCCCCACCTGTAAGGCCGTCAAGGACGCCATCGAAAGCAAGCTCTCCGCCGTCAATGTGCCTGTAGGCGGCATCCTGGCCTTTTCCGGCACCTTCGGCGGTGAAGGCAACCGCTTCCCCATCCCGCTGGGGGAAGATGCCCCGGACATGCACTGGTGCCTGTGCGACGGCACCACCACCAATGGCCTGCCCGTGCCTGACCTGCGCGGCCGCATGATTCTGGGCGCGTCCGATTCCGTGCCCGCTGGTTCTACAGGCGGCTCCGCGAGCCATACGCACAGCCTGTCCGGCACTGTGGGCGAGACGACGCTCACGGAAGCGCAGCTGGCCAGCCATACCCATACATTGCGTGGCCGGTATGCCAACTGGACGGGAGCATACGCAGATTCGGCATTCCAATCTAAAACTACCGTCTCTCCGGGCTATGCACAGTCCTCTTACGCCGTTGAAATGACGACTGAGGCGGAAGAGGCGGTGGGCGACAGCCAGCCCCACACTCATAGCCTGTCCGGCGTCAGCTCAGAGGCTGCCAGCAGCCTGCCACCGTACTATGCTCTTGCGCTGATTATGCGCATCGCATGATCCACGCCAGCGCGTAGTACGGCGGTAGACTGTTGGCGCCGCCAGTCGCCCCAGAAAGTGTATGCGTGTGGGGCTGAGAACCGCCATTAACAGTAAAGGCACCACTGTAATTCACCCGTGTCCCGCTGCTACCACCTTGCAGAACGAGGCCTGATCCGTCTCTGAGGAGATATGAGGTCGCCCCTTGTGGGGCGTGGTCATGTGCCGGCATCTGCGCTTCCGTGAGCGTCGTCTCGCCCACAGTGCCGGACAGACATTTTTAATCGCCGCCATGCGGCATGACCAGGAGCTTTTCCATGCCTCAAGTTACCGTAGTTCCCGCTGACCATTTGATCATCGTCGATGGCGCAGCCCTTGTTTTTCCATTTGACGCCCCGACAAATCTGCATGCTCTGCAATGGCGTGGGGACACTGGCCACACCGAGTGGAAGGACGGCCCCAACCAGCCGTTGCAAGCCGTCGACTATGATGACCAGGTCGCGCCGTTCGTTGAACTCTGGAAAGAGGAAAAAGAGCGTCTGACAAAGGAAGCCGTCCAAGAGGCCGCCGCCCGTGCGCTCCCCGATGCCAAGGCAGCCAAACGAACCGAAATACAGAGCGGCTACGATGCCGCTCTGGCCGCTTCCCTGACCATGCCCGCCGCTGCCCCTACGGCGCAGGACGTGGCCGTGGGCGCGGCCCTGTTTGCCATAGAGGATGCGGAGGGGCTGACGTATGTCCAGACACGGCATGTGGCCCGCCGTGACGAGCTGCTGGCCGCTGTGGATGCCGCCGAGACCGTGGAAACCGTGCAGGCCGTAGTCGTGGACTATGACGTGTAGCCTGGCGGGCCAGACCATCACCGCCCCTGACGCGGGCGGACATGGTCTGGATATGAGCAACGGACAGGACTGGCTGGTGGAAGATTGCCTCATCGACCTGTCCGCCTGCCCGCTGGACCAGCTGGACGAAGCCGTGGGCGTGACATGGGGCAGCAGTGCCACCTTTCGGCGCTGCGTCATCCGGGGCACGGGCAAGCTGGTGCTGTGCGGCTCCGGGGATGCGAACAAAACCGCTGTGGAGCGTGGCAAGCTGGTCCTCTTTGAGGACTGCATACTCGAGGACTTCGGACGGCGAGGGCCGGAAGCGCAGTCCGGCATGCACGTCATGCTGCGAGGCTGCCTTGTGCGCAACTGGGGTGCTCCAGAGCGTTTTGACGTGCGGGCCTTCGGGGCCTGGGCGCATCACGGCGGCAGCATCGAGGCCGTGGGCTGCGTCTTTGACCAGCCCCGTTTCTGGCGAGGCTGGCGGGTCATGGTGCGGGACTGGCTGGCCCATCTGGGGCAGGTATGGAACTACGAAGGCCTGCGCGGCCTGCTGCGTCCGGCCAGCTGGCTGCCCGGTGTCTGCCGGGGGCTGGTGGCCACAGCGGGCGGACAGGCCCGGGCCATGAACTGTCATGCCACACGCTGGTGGATACGCCTTGAGGGGCACCGTGGCCCGCGCATGAGCCGCAACGAGGCTTCGGCAGTGGTGGAGAGACTGGAAAGGCTGCGGGCGGAGCTTACAGGCCGTTTTCCGACGGCAGCATGCCCAGAGCGATGAAGGCCTGCCGGATGAGCGGCAGCTTTTCCGGCGGGCAGGGCTTTTTTCGGGGATATGGTGAGGTGCGGGGCCGCTTGGGCATGCCAAGCAATTCCTTGGCATGGGCGATATGGCACGGGGCTACTCCCGCCCCATGCCGAGCCTCGGGATGCTGCTTCGCATACAGCTCCTTGCACATGGCCAGAATTTCCTTATAGGTCGCCATACTTTTCTCCTGGTGACCGGATGACAGTGGCGGGGGCGTTGCAGCGCCCCCACCGACGGGTCTGACAAGCCCGCCACGGCCCCACGGAGAGAAAGAACGGAGCTCTCCCCGCAGAGTATCCGCCGACTGTAGTGCTCGGGACGAGCGCGCACCAGCCTATCAGGGCGGGCACCGGGGCGCAACCCATAACCGTTAGAGATGGAGACTATTACTGATATCCGCTGCCGCCATTGCGGCAAACTGTTGGCCAGAGGCTGGATAGTTGAAGCATCCCTTGAGCATAAATGCCCCCGCTGCGGGGCGTATAACCTCTTGCGGGCCACGCGCCCCGATCATGCAGGCCGTGGAGCCTCTCCTGTGGAGGCACTGTGGCCGCAAAACGCAGACCATACCATCCTCCGGTCCTGAGCGACTGGCTGCCGCCCCTGGCCGGGCCGCCCGGCTACATCATGGGGGAAACAGGGCCGCAGGGCTTCGGCACGGCCGATTATTTTGTAGCCCAAATCCCCTGTGCTACAGCCCGTGAAATTATCCGGCGCGAACACTACAGCCATAGCGTTGTCAACAATAGTTACGTAAATTTGGGAGTTTTTCTCGAAGGGGCCATCGTTGGCGTCCTGCAATGGGGCTATGCCCTCAATCCGGCCAGAGCTGGCAAAGTGGTGGCAAACACTACACAAGGACAATACCTGGAACTCAACCGTATGTGGCTGTCGGACGATGCCCCGCGCAACAGTGAAAGCCGGGCGATCAGCTACAGCTTGAAATACATCCGTCGCGCCTGCCCGTCCGTGGCCTGGGTACAGTCCTTTGCTGATGAGCGCTGCCAGGGGCTGGGCGTGGTCTATCAGGCATGCAGCTTTCTGTACCTAGGCAGCCACACAAGCCCGTTCTATGAGCTGGACGGCGAGGTCTACCATAAATTGCTGCTGACGGCTCACCTCAAGAGCGGCAAGCGTGGAGCATACCTGCGGGCCAACCTAGAACGGGCAAAGCTGCATAAGCTGCGGCAGTTCCGCTATGTCCGCTTCCTGAAAACGGACTGGATCAAGCGCCTGCGCATGCCGATACTTCCATACCCCAAACGACAACAGGACTAACGAAAAAAGGCGGGAGAAATCCCGCCTTGCTTTTTGCTTTTCTGCTGCCAATACGCGCGCAAATTGCTGCCAATAGCGCCGCAAACTTATTGCAGCAGCGCGCAGGATGGTCGCAAAATGGTCGCAAAGCCAAAAAAAATGGGACACCGTTTTTACCGGTATCCCATTGATTTTATTGTGGTGCGCCCGGCAGGAATCGAACCTGCGGCCTACTGCTTAGGAGAAAGTCGGTACTATATCCCATGCATTCCTCAGGATACTTAACTACTTGAAAAATAGCCTTCTTTGCTACAGTCTGATTCCATAGCATTCCCTGCAATACTATGAAGGTGGGCACCATATGGGCACCAATAACAAGCTCGGTACAGGCCAGCAGCAAGGATGGATCAATAGTCCCGGCAAAGAAGGGGTCGTCTACAGAGAGCATCCCACACGCAAGCACGGCAGGCGTCCGGATCGTTATATCGCCATCCGCTACCGGAGCGGACAGGGCAAGAGAAAGCTCGAGGCTCTCGGCTGGGCTTCCGACGGTTGGACTCTCGAGAAAGCCGTCGCCCTGCTGCGTGAGCTGAAGGAGAACATCCGCCTGGGCAGCTCGCCGCAGTCTCTCAAAGAGAAGCGGGCCATGGCGGAAAGCGCTCGCATCGCTGCGGAACAGACTGCCACTCGTGCCCGCGTAAAGGAGATCACCTTCGGCGAGCTGACGGAGCACTACCGTCTCTGGGTCAGGGATCATCGTATCAGCTCCCAGACAAGCGAGATGCTGCTCGATGATCACATCCTGCCCGTCTTTGGGGAGCGCATCGCTGCGGAGATCACCGCCGCTGATGTTGACGAACTGCGCCGCATCGTCTCTATCAAACGCCCGCGCACCGGACGTAACAAGAATACGCCCGGCGCCTGCCTGTCTGCCCAGACCGTCCTGCACATCCTCAAGACCGTGCGTGAAGTCTTCAATTTCGCGCTGGAGACGCCCGCTCCCGGAGCGCCCGGCATCATGCTGTTCAGCGGCACGAATCCGGCCATCCTGAGCCGTCGTGGGCGTGGGGTCCAGATCCCCAAAGCAGACGCCCGGCGTCTGCGCATCCTGAATGACGGAGAGATCGGGGAGCTGCTCGCCTTCCGTGGACGGCGCGAGGAGTTCCGGGAGCTGCACGACATGATGCTGCTCTCGCTGGATATCGGTCCACGCGCCGGAGAGCTGGTCCACATCCTGCGAGAATCCTGCGATCCAGAGACAGGAGCCGTGCGCATCTACAAAGGCTCCCGTGACAATACGAGCACCAAGGGGGGCACCTCCCGTTTGCTGTTTGCCGGACAGCTTTTCCCGGAGGCACTGACGATGCTCCGTCAGCGTCTTCGCAGTGAAACTGGGAGCCCCTATCTTTTTCCCGGGCCGGACGGCAAAGTACGAGATCCCAACGGGCTCAATCGTGCCATGCGACGCATCATGGAAAAACTGGGCTTCAATCGCGGGGTGGATGATCCGCGCAATATGATCGTGTGGCATACTCTGCGGCATACGTTTGCTACCAGAATGCTTGAGGCCGGGACCGATATCTATACCCTAAAGGAGCTCATGGGGCACGCTTCGGTCACGACCACGGAAATCTATCTGCACCTTTGCAATCGGGCCAAGCGCGAGCAGGCACTGGCGCGCATCGCGTTGGCCCGTCAGATTCACAGCTGAGGAACGACCACGGTCTTCACGCCCAGCGACTCAAGGTAGGCCAGAAGATAGGGTGTCGGATATACGACGGTTTCCCCGATTTTCTGCCGGACAAGCGGCCCCTTGCACAGGGAGTCATCGTTTGCCAGCTTCTTGGGAGAGACAGCGCCACCGGTAAAGTAGGCCACCTTCTTGCGGGAGATCATGGGGGGCAGCTTGTCCAGATAGGACGCCAGATCCTTCAACTCAGGTGCGGGAGGAATAGGATGGGTATTCATAAATCCTCCTTTATGTATAGACAAAGCGCGTCAGCGCCGCATCGCGGGCGATGCCCCACGGGCGCTTGCGCATGGTAAGCCCGGCGTCGCGGGCGGCCCCCTCCAGATCTTCGGGGCGGCCGTGCCAGTGGAACTGTGCCTGGGCGACAACAGACAAAAACTTGAAGCCGAAGCTGCGATCCGTCTTGTAACGGGGGAGCACGAAGCGCAAAACCTCGCGCAGGGCCGCCTCGGCAGGACGGGTCGCTCCCTGGTCAGGGACAGCGTGCATCTTGATGTAAAAGGGGCATGTCATGGCCAGACGTTGCCCCACGGGGCAGGCCAGGCAGAGCCCCAGCTCCTGTCGGGAGGGAGTGCTGCAGATGATGCCACAGCACTCCCCGGAGCTGATGACGCGCCCCAGACGGGGGCAGGTCACCGGAGAGCTGTTCATGCCGGATCCTCTCCGGAGACGGGCTCCGCTGGCAGAAGGGCGCGCAGGCGCTCGCACTTGAGCGCGACACTGGCGTCGAGCTCATCGGCCATAAAGGGCTCGGTGCGCAACTGGTCGATCATCACCAGCACGTCGCCGATGGCATCCACCAGGTCCTCACGGGAGCCGCAGCGGCCGCGGCGCAGGTGGCTGATGGCCACGATGGCCTCGGCCAGTTCTTCCTGCAGGATCTGCAGCTGGGCATCCAGACCAAAGTGGCGCACGGCCTGCCTGGCGAGGGATGCATCCATCAACAGGGTAGACATACGGACCTCCTACTGCCGGGGCAGGATATCGTCGGCGAGAGGGGCTTTTTTGAGATGCGCCACGATCTCGCCCAGGGCCAGCGTGCCGAACTCCGCCACCTCGGACATGCAAAGCGCTCCGGACGCGGAGCGGAAGCTCAGGTGCGATTCTGCAGCATCCCCGAAGGCGATCATCACGCAGATCATCCCGCGGGCGCCTTCCTGCTTGCCCCGATCCATGAACTCCTTGACGCCGCGCAGGATATCGGCGCGTTTCTGGCCGATGAAGGGGGAGATATCGTCGTCCATACTCACCTCGTAAGGTCAAAATATATTTCCGTCCCGCGCTCATCGCAGCCCGGGAAGGCACGCATCAGAGCCGTCACCAGTGTGTCCGTTGTCTGGCAGGCATAGCGCCATGCGCCCGTGCGGGCATAGAGCGGGCAGGTGGCTCTGGCATCGTCCATAAGGGTCAGGGCCGCCGCCAGCATGGCGCAGGCCAGAAAAGCCCGGCGCTCAGGCGGCAGCCCTGTTTTTTTGAGGTAGGGGCGCAGGCGGTTCTCCATTTTTTCCAGCGCGTACTCGACCTCGCGCCGCCTCTTGACGCGGGCAGCGTACCCCGTGGCCACAACTGCCAGCCACTTGCAGATCTTTGCGTATTGCTCCGGAGCGGCCTTTTCAAAAATCTGCTTCCAGACGCGCAGGACATGGAACAGGACAGAGATGGCCACCTTGCACTTTTGTGCCTGGCGCAGTTCCGGCAGGTCGGGGATCATATCCGCCACGGCCCGCAGCTTTGCCCGTTCTTCAGGAGACAGAGCGCCCATGCTTCCTCCTACGCCACGGCTGCTGCCCGGCACTGTCCGGCCTGCTGCAGGAATGCCAGCAGGGCACGATGGGTCATGCTCAGGCGCTGGGGCGGCAGGCCGCGCAGGCGCACCAGATAGCTGGCTGTCTTGACAGGGGCCGCGGGCTTTGCATACAGTTCTTGAGACATAGTACTCTCCTTTGTGAGGGTTCAGGCCTCGGGCGGTACCAGCGCCCGGGGCCTTTTTTGTTATTCGGGGGATCGCTGGCGGTCATGGACCTCGCCCGCCAGCGCCACCAGCTGCATGATGGCCTCCACGGCCTCGTGGCTCAGGCGGCGCATCTCCTGCAGCTCTTCCGCCGTGATCTTGCCGTCCGCGATCTGCTCCGCCGCTGCCACGGCGAACTCCCCGAACTCGCGGATGCTGACGCTCAGGCCCGTGACAAGCTGCACCGGCCCGTCATCCGGGAGGCGCAGGGGCACGAAGGCACCGCCGCGCTGCCTGGCCAGGAAGACCAGCGGCAGATCGCTCTCGCAGACGTCCATGAGCGGCAGGAGCAGCTCTGCGCCCAGCTTGTGGCCGGGCTGCTGCGAGAGCTCGCTCATCAGGGTGGCGTAGGGCTTGCCCACCAGGTCCGCCACCGTGCGGGCATCCAGGCCAGAGGGGGCCGCCTTGACCATGCCGTGGACTACGGCCGTCAGCGAAGGATAGGGAGGACGGTTCATGCGAAAATCTCGTTATTGTTTGCGTGGTTCATTCATCGAAAATGCGATATGCGGAGACAATGACGCGGATCAGCGCGTGCGGGGCTTGGGGCCGGTGGGCACATCCTCGGCCCTGGGCAGGAGCTCCACGGGGATGTCCAGCCGGTAGCGCAGGACACGGTGATGCCGCACGGGCATGCGCTCGTTACGCAAGCTCTTGCTGACGGAGCGGCCAGATATGCCGAGGAATTTTCCAATAGATTCGAAGGTGATGCCGTGCTCCAGCATCCAGACCTTGAGCTTGAGGAAGCGCTGCTCTTGCCTGCCTGTGGGGGTTAAGATAAACTGCTGCATAAAATCCTCTTTTTGTTCGGCGGGGATATTGAATGTGTATGTATGTTGGGAAAATATGTATGATTCATGCATATTTGTCAACGCAGATTCAGAGATGAAAATGAACAGAACAAATAATTCTGAATTATACGAGCGTGTTACGGCGGCGGGAAAATTTTTCGGCGGCCTGCCCGCATTCGCGGAGATGATCGGGGTCCAGTACCGCACCTTCCACGCCTATCTGAGCGCCAAGCGCCAGCACAACCTGTGGCCGCTGCTGCCCACCATGCTGGAGGCTTTTCCGCGCCTGTCGCGGCAATGGCTGTATTTTGGGGAAGGCCCCATGCTCATCGGGCACGGCACGCCCCTGGACAGGCCGGTGCCCCTGCAGGAGATCGCGGCCGCGGCCGAAGCCATGGCTGCCGAAGCGGGCGGGACCTGGGGCGATGTGCTGACCTACATCGTGGATGCCGCACGGGCGGAAGGGGAGAAGCGGGAGCCGGTGGCCGACAGCCGCCAGATCCAGGAGTTGCAGGAAAAGCTGCTGGCGGCGCAGGCAAAGATCATCCAGTTGCAGGATGAGCTGCTGACCAGGCAGAAGGAAGGGCACGCAGGCGCCCCCAAGGCCGCGCCTGTCCGTATTGGCGACAGTGCTGCCCATTTGTAGGGTGGCGGCAGTAGGAGGGGAGGAAAATGGCGCTTGTCCTTTGTCCGGAATGCAAGCGGGAGATCAGCAGCGAGGCAGGAACCTGTCCCCGCTGTGGCTATCATATCACCTCATCTTGGAGCCGTTTCTGGGCGAAGCTGTTCTGGTTTCTGTTCGTTTTGTTCAATGTCCTCATGCTGCTGTACGCTCTTTTCAACATAGGGCCGATGATTAACTCATGGGATCATCCCGAGCTGGGCAGGCAGAATCGTATCCTTTTTGAAGCAGGGCTGAAGCTATGGGTCTGGGGCGACGTGATTCTCGGTATGCCTGCCATCTTGCAGTACCTGCGTTCCAAGTAAGGGAGGGGACATGATTCGCATCCTACTTTTTTCCTTGACATGTTTGTGTCTGACGGCATGTCAGAATCCTGCCATACCCGAGGCACAGCGCGACTTCGAGAATCGCTTGGAGGCCATCGGAAAGCTGTATGAAAAAGGCGATTCCAGCGCTCAGAGGCAGGCCAACGAGGCCACGGCCATCGAGCAGCGCGGAGCCCTTTTCCACCAGCTGGCCGCCAGCCCTGAGTTCACAGATTGGATTTGCACTGTCAAAGAGGTGCACGCGGCGGCCCTGGCCACACAGCCGGAGCTTGTCCTGGATCTGGACTGCGGTTTTTTCAGCCTCCGCAATGCAGGCGATTTGATTGAGCGCAGTGGTCCGCCGCCACAAGCCATCATGCAGGACAGTCCCCTGTATGGTGTTGTGCAGTCTTTGGGGCGGGGGGATAGGGTGAGCGTGTCTGGAGATTTCCAGGTTGTCCGCGGTAAGATCCGGGAATGCAGCCTCACCACGAGTGGCGGCATGAGCGAGCCAGAATTCGGGGTGATTTTTACTAATATCTCCCTACAATAAAATAACATTTTTATAGTTAATGGTTTGTTATGTCATATAATTTTGATTTATTGAGCCCTATCGAATTTGAGAATCTTGCAAATGATATAGCTGAAAAATATTTTAAAAATAGAGTTGAAAGATTTAAGGCAGGGAAAGATTCTGGTATTGATGGCCGGATATTTAGATGCGGTGAGAGTATTATTATTCAAAGCAAACATTACAAAGATGTAAATAGCCTTATAAGAATACTAAAACAAGAAAAAGAAAAAATTAAAAAAATAAACCCTCAGAGATATATATTATTTACATCATGTCCTCTGAGTCCTTGCAATAAGAATCTGATAAGAGAAAATTTATTTCCCTTTATTCAGGATATTAGTGATATCTGGGGGGGAGATGATATTGACTCTTTTTTATTAAAAAATTCTGATATAGAAAATAGATATTATAAATTGTGGATTGGTAGTAGCAACATTTTAAAGAGGTTTCTTAATAATGATGTTGTTGAAGAGTCTGAGGCAACACTTTGTGATATATATGAAAATACAAAAAATTATGGATTTACAAGTGTATATGGAGAGGCTGTTGAGAAATTACGTACAAATAATGTAATTATTATCACTGGAGGGCCAGGTATAGGAAAGACAGCCCTTGCTGAACAGCTTTGTTTATATTCTTATGCAGAAGGGTATAGGTTTTACTGTGTTGATTCTATAGATAAGGCTTATAGGGTCGCTGGTGGAGACGATAGGATAGTTTTTTATTTTGATGATTTTTTGGGTAGTAACTATTTGACGGCCCTAGAAAATCGAGTGGGAGCCCGAATTTGTAACTTTATAAGATATGTAAAAAGAAATAATTATAGACTTATTCTAACATCTAGGACAAATATAATAGATAAAGCATATCAGCTGTCTGCACCATTGCTTGAAAATAAAATAAAAAATAATGAGTACCTTCTAGATATTGATAAATACTGTTATAAGGATAAGTGTGTTATTTTATGTAGTATGCTGCAAAAAAGTGATCTTACAAAAGATGATTTTAGTATATTTTTAGATGAAGGTTTGCTGAACAGTATTGTTAATCATAGAAATTTTAATCCTCGCATTTTAGGTGTTATCACAGATAGTTCATTTTTTTCTATCGTAAACCATGGAGTAAGTGAAAAAGATTATTCTAAAGAATCTATAGTGCATAATTTAGATTATCCCTATAAGGCTTGGGATCATATATTTAGCCATCAACTTGATGAAGCATCGAGATATCTGGTTATACTTGTTGTTCTTTTTAATGTTAAACAAATAGAAGAGGATGTATTGATTGAAGTGTATAATAGACTGCTCAGCTTTTTAGGGCTACCATTATTAGAAAATTGTTTTAGGGATAAAGTTGAAAGTCTTTGTCGGACATTTTTAATTCGCAATATTTCTTTGAAGACGAAAAAAGTTTCCTATAGTCCATTTAACCCATCTATAATTGATTTTATTGTTAACTACTTGGATGGATTCTATAAAATTTGGGGATGTATTCTTCATGTGCTACGTTCTGATGTGAGCCTGCAATTTTTATTACAGTCAAAGAAAGGTGATGATATATATATCAGGAAAGTTCTATCATCTGTTTTTGAATACTCTTCTCATAATTTTAATGAAATGTCAGAATATTATATTGCTGTTTTTAATAAATACAATATCTTCCCCGAATGGGATGCCAAAGATTCTATGAAGGTGTTTTTGGAGAAAATAGCTACAGTATATATTTTTGATATGGACATAAGTATGGAATTATTTAAAAATATTGTAAGTAGAGGGATGGTTAGTAATGTTAATGCATATGTTCAATTTTATATTGACTTAATAGAGTGTGCTGAGTGTATTGATGATTTAGAAAATTTATCTAGATTTTTATCTGATTTAGAGATTGAGAAAAATAAGTTAATAGAGAATGCTTTCTTAGATAAATTTGACTCATTCATAGATGATGTCGTTTTTGATTTTATTTGTGAAGATTTTTATCTATATTTTTCTATAGAAGAAGATGAAGATAGTGGATATGAAACTGTTCAAGATATTGATTATGAATTGATAGAAAAAAAATTACAAGAATATTTAGCTGGTTTTGATGGGGGATATATTAATGTGTCAAATGACTATATAAAAAAAATTGTCGCCAGAGCAGATTATTCTGAGATTAAGCATTGCTGTCTTAATACATACTCTGTCAGTAGAGATAAAAATAGTGACCATCATGCTATTGACGTGCTTGCTGCAGTGTCTTTGATATATGAATATAAATATTTCTAATTAGATTATATGATACAATATTTAGCGAAAATTATGTCAATAATATTTATTTGTAGATTGTCCGTTGAGAAGGCAACAGATGGGACGTCGTGCTGCAGGCTATCTTGGACAGATTGGGCGCACTGGTGGTAGGCTCGGCAATCCTCTCTGTACAAGGGACATACCAAACCATCGTGGGATTGTTGGAATCAGGCCACCCGCTGGTCAAGGGGCCCTGGCATCTTCTGCGGCCGATATCGCCGACTGGCTGGACAGAGAGTGCGAGGAGCTCTGGCCGGACTGGGAGGCCTGTACCCATGATGAAATGTCCCCGGAAGATTTCATCGCGGGGGGTGCTCTATCTGAAGGGGAAAAAAGACCCGTCCAGCCTGTAGCGCCGCTTTTCGGGGCTTGCCAAGGGGGGAGGGAACGGCTAGAAAAAAGAAGGCGGCAGGTGCGCGAACACCCGCCGCCGTGGGCACATCCCCCGCGATTAACTGGATCGCAAGTTTTGGCCCGGTAAGAGTTGCACCTCCTACCGGGCTACTTGCGTCTTAGAGGTTCAACAGGCGAATCACCAAGGCCGCAAGGACGGCGGCCACAAAGGCAGCCAGCACGTCCCGGAGGAAGTGTTTCATGGGAGTACCCTCCTTTAGGAGGATGCGCCCGCCGATGGCCTAGCACAGATGCCTGACAGGCCGCAATCTCCCTCCGGGTGTGGCCCTCAATTATGATGAGACGCCCTGCAGAAAGTTTCCTTCCTGCGGGGCGTTTTCCGTTGTGGGGGAATCTTGTTTCACCCGGAAATAAATGCTACTATAGTCGTTAAACTATGTTTTGCCCGGCATATAGCAAAAGGAGCAAACAGGCATGAACGGTTATTCCCTGTTTTTTGTAGTGATATTCTGTGGTTGTGCTGTCTGGAGCCTTGCCGGGCTGATATTTCCCAAGGTGCTCGTGGTGGCACCTCCTGAGCGGAGAACGCGGGGCTATGCCTTTTTCTTTCCTTTGGCTGCTGCGGTTTTCTTTTTTGGGCTTGCTCTGTCCTGTGACCCTAAGGTTCAGGCCGCCGGTGTCTCTCTTATCTTGTTTGGCGGTATCCCGGCCATGCTGTTATGGCGAAAAATGCACCAGCCGCTCCGCCCTTGCGAGCTGCTGGCGGCAGCAAAAACAGACAGAGAGCCTGCAAGGCCGTCCAGCGACGCCCCTGGGGAAACGGACTGTCCTTTCTGCGCGGGTAGGCAGGAAAAAGAGGGCTACGGCTCTTTTGAAAATTATGAACGCTACCGGGAAGCTTTGGACAAGGCGCTGGATACGACGTCGTGCGGCAAGGCTGCCCTGGACAGACTGGATGCCTTGGTGGACGCGGCCCCTCTTGCAGATCATGAGCTGCTGACAGAGGCGATTGAGGAGTGCTTTTTCCAGCAGTGTGAGTCCAAGCATCCCGTGGCTGTGGTGCGCCTGTTCGACAAGATGCACCAGGAGCATCCCTGCATGGCGTTCGCCCTGCGGCATGGGGGGCTTGATGAAATGGTCTCCGCCTTCTGCGAAAGCCTCAGCAATCCCCTGCCGGAAAAGGGACGTGCCAAAACCATCGTGGGGCTTTTGCAATCGGACCACCCGCTGGTCAAGGGGGCCCTGGCATTTTCTGCGGCCGATATCGCCGACTGGCTGGACGGGGAGTGCGAGGAACTCTGGCCAGACTGGGAGGCCGGTACCCATAGCGAAATGCCCCCGGAAGATTTCATTGCAGAGGTGCTGGCCTTTCTGAAGGGAGAACATATCCCGACAAGCTAGTACTACTCCTTATTATAGATAGTCGACTTCAACTCAAATATTTCATGATAGGAGGAAATATGAAGCTTGTTTCTGCAACAATTGAAGGCTTTAGATGTTTTAAAGAATCTACGATTATAGATTTTGAATCAATAACGACATTTATTGGAAGGAATGATATTGGTAAATCTACAGTTTGTGATGCGCTAGATGCTTTTTTTAATGGTAATGCTGATTCTGGGGATTACAGCGTCCCACATGCTGAATCGCCATCTTTTTCTATTAGTTGTGAGTTTACTGAGTTACCTGAGTCTATTGTTTTAGATCGAGAATACTCAACGACTCTCGAGCAGGAATTTTTACTTAATGAAAGAAAAAATCTTGTTATAAAAAAGATCTTCTCTGGAAAGAATCCGAAGCCTGTAGAGTATATTATTTGCAAATATCCTGATTTGCCCGGGCAGGTTGATTTGATTGGGTTAAAAATCACTGAATTAAAAAAATATGCTAAAGAAAATAATGTTTCGCTAACTCAAGTGCGACAAACTGTTAAGGCGGAAATCCGTCAGGCCATTTTTAACAAGTATTGCACGGCCCCCCTTAAAACACGGCAGGTAGCTATCAAAGAAGATAGTGCGCTTATCTCTAAGGAATTATGGGATAAGCATATGCCATTGTTTGCTTTATTTAAAGCAGATAGGGAAAGCTCTGACCAAGATGTCGAAGCACAAGATCCTATGAAGCTAGCAGTTAGGGAAGCATTGCGTGAGCAGCAAGAAGTTTTGTCTAGTGTCGCTAATGCTGTAAAAAATAAACTGCAACAAATTGCAGAAGATACTGTAAATAAAATGGCTGAAATGTCTCCAGAGCTTGCTTCTCATCTAAAACCGCAAATCTCTGAGCCTCAATGGGCAAATATTTTTAAAATTAGTTTGGAAGATCAATATCAAGTTCCACTGAATAAGCGTGGGAGCGGAATTCGCCGTTTAGTCTTGCTGAATTTTTTTCGAGCAAAAGTTGATCGTGAAAGCCAAGATGGTAATGTCATTTTGGCGATTGAAGAACCAGAAATATCACAGCATCCAGATAACCAGAAAATGATAATGGACGCAGTCAAAGATCTTGCTGACCGAGGATATCAAATCATCATTACGACCCATGCCCCAGCGCTAGCTCGCTGTCTACCCCTCCAGTCAATACGATTTGTTTGCAAGGATGAAAATAATAGACATATCATAAGGAAAGATGATGATTGTTATACATGTGCAGTCAATTCAATGGGGATATTAGCAAACCATAATCTTAAATTATTTTTAGGTGTCGAAGGACCAAATGACGAAGCGTTTTTGAAAAATTTGAGTAAGGCTCTTCATTCTGAGGATAAGTCATTTCCTGATCTCGAGGAATTGGAAAAAACGCATAAGATCGTATTCATTCTACTTGGAGGATCTACTCTACAACAATGGGTTACTAAACTAGACGAACTCAGCATTCAAGAGCTATATATTTGCGACAGAGATGCTGCCCCAAATGATCCAATCAAACAAACAAATAAAGACTTTGCAGACAAAATAAACGCGCAACCTAATAAATGCTGTTTGATTACTGAAAAGCGCGAAACTGAAAATTATATCCATTATGAAGCGATTAATGATGCATGGAAAGCTAGAAACGTAGCACTAAGTTTATCTGAGAATTTTAATGATGGGGATGATGTACCTACTTTGATTGCAAAAATGGTACATAACGAAAATTCTACTGACTGTTGGGATGATCTTTCAGATCACAAAAAGAAAGAAAAAGAATCAGCTGCCAAAAGGCTACTCAATCGAGAGGCTGCGAAGTATATGACAATAGATAGGCTCAAAGATATCGATCCAAGTAATTTTATACGTAATCTTTTTATAAAAATATCTAGCTATGTGAATTAATAGTCTAATTGCAGTTATACGTTGGTAAAAAAGTAAGCATACCCTAAAAGTAGGCTTATTTTAATACCCACCAGCCAGCACCATGCCGGTAAGGTAGTCGGTCTCATCGGGCATGCCATACGCCTGGCAGATGGCCTTGTCCATACGATAGCCGCGCCATTCGGCAATGGCCTCGGTCACGGCCTCATAAAGCGCATGGTCGTGCTCCTCTGCCGCACGGTCAGGGCCGCGCGCGACGTCGTTTGATTGCAGCCATAAAGCCTCCTTGCAGGAGGCCTATAGCAGTCTGCCCTCCAACTCTGCCATGAGGGCAAGAGCCTCTTTTTTACCCATGCGCGGCCCTTCGTGTCCGGAGAGACGTATCCACCAGCGGTTTTTATAGCAGTGGGCGGCACTGACCGTGCCGCCCTGGCTGGAGGTCAGGCCGCGGCACACCCCCGGCAGGAGCCAGTGTAGGGGATTCAGGTCCCGCCGGTTCCAGGCCCATCCGATCCAGTTTGCCAGATCCACGGCCAGCCCGCGCAGCCCGGCCTGCAGAAAGCGATCCTGCCAGAAGACACAGTCCTCGGCCTGGATGCAGGCCCCATCGTGCGCCCACGCCCCGAAACTACGCACCGAGAAGCGGCTGCGGACGCCCCAGTTGCGGATCACGCAGCGGCGCATCAGCACACGCACGCCATCCTGCGCCTCCGGAGCGCGGCGGCCGATGTCGCGCACAATGCAGTCCTCCAGCACCAGCTCCGCGCCTGGGTCCGTCTCCGGGTAATCGCCATTGCCCCACAGGATGCCCTTACCCACTCTGGCCACGCGGGTCTCGCGCACCACGGCCCGGGCCCCGTCCACCCCGGAGAGGCCCTCGTCGAGCCTCTCCAGCGGCCAGCTGCCCAGATCCACCACACAGCGGCGGATGAGCACAGGCCCATCGCTGCCATAGACGGTGATGCCGTCACCCCCGGCGCTTATGGGCGCCGTGATGTACTGGTCCTCGATGATACGGCCGAAGCTGCCGGGCCCGTCATTGCTTGTCATCCAGAGCACCTCCCGTTGCATGCTTGACGCGATCCCGTTCTTCGGCCCGCTTGGCATTGTTGAATCGTTTCAGCGTGCCTACCAGGTAGCCGGTGATTCGCCGCACGCGCTCGAACGGCACGCCCTGGCCGCGCGCTTTGGCGGTCGATGTCTCATGATCCATGCCGCCTCCTAGATGGTACGGGCCTCCGCCAGCACCGCCGGGAACGCTGGCGGATACAGAGCATCGCGGATGCCCCAGGCCATGGCAGCGGCGGCCTCTCGGGGAGCGAGACATCCCGTCCCCGTCCCCATGCCCGGGATGGCTACGCGCTCCAGTCCGGCATCCAGCGCACAGCGCACCGCAGCCCGTGTGGCCAGATAGGCTGGCTCTGCCGTCTCCAGAACGCGCGGCACACGCATGGTCGGCGCACTGATGCACCAGGGAATGGGCGGATAGCCCGTCTCCACCAGCAAGGCCTGCCCCACCAGCAGCTCGCCGTTCGCCTGCTCCCGGATCATGCGCTGGAGCCGCTGCTGGAGCTGCGGACCGAAGCAGCGCGTATAGAGGGCATCCAGACCGCCATCCATGAACCCGTAGCTATTGGCCGGGCTGACCACAGCCAGCACGTCCAGGGAGAGGATGTCCCCCTCCACCACCCGCACACAGTTGGAGAGATCAGCGCCGATACGCTCTCTCCAAGCTGCAGCCAGATGGGGCTGTACCGCACAAAGGACGATTTCCATGCCGCCTCCCTGACTTAGATCCCGGCGGGGAGATCAGGCCACGGGGTGGACTCCCCGCCGCCATCCCAGGGTGCGCCCTCCTGAGAAGGCAGATCACGCAGGGCCTGGCGGTAAATCCGCACAGCCTCTTTGTGGGTATTATCCAGCGGGTAGTCCTGCATCAGCAGGTAATCCGTGGCGGTAAGACGCCGGTCACGCTCGGCGCGCAGGCGCTCGAAGCGGGCCGCCTCGCTGTTGTACTCGGCCAGCCGGGCAGCTTCCGCCTCGGCGGCAGCCTGTTCCTGCCGGGCTTTTTCTTCCTCCCACGCCTTCACATACGGCGCTACCAGATCCGCGTAGCTGTCGGCGTCCAGGACTTCATTGTGGGGAGGATTTTTTTCACTGCCCAGCCATTCGATATGCCCCCCCTCCCCATCCCACTGGAGCGCATGCATCCCGTCCGGAGCCGCATACTCGAAGCACAGGGCGTATCCATCCACGATGATGAGGCGGTCAGCAGGGACAACGGTGACTCTTGCCATGTTGCATCTCCTTGTTTTTTGCCGCATAGCGGCGGTTGAAAATGTCTTACCGGCACTGTGGGCGCCACGACGCTCACCGTGGAGCAGCTGGCCAGCCATACGCATGGTTATCGCAAAGTTACCAGCTGGAATGGCTGGAACGGCACCAATGATGGCAATGACTGCAAACCACCGAAAGACGGACAGCCCACGGATGCCACAGGCGGCTCCCAGCCTCACACGCACACACTTTCCGGAGCGTCTGGAGAGGCTAAGATACTGCCCCCATACTACGCCCTCTCATTTGTTATGCGGTGCGCATAATAAATGAGAGCGCATAGTACGGGGGGATATTGGCAACTTCGTCCGATGCCCCCTCTAGAGTATGCGTATGGGCTTGGCTGCCACCGGTAGCATCTGTGCGCTGCTTGCTGGACGTGTTGCCTTTGGCCTCTGCCGACGATCCGTATGTACCTATGCCAAACGTATGCGTATGGCTCGGCATTTGGGCTTCCGTGAGCGTCGTTTCCCCGACAGTGCCGGTAAGACTGTGCGAATGGTTTGCGGAGCCGCCAGTAGAGCCAGCTTTGTAGGCATCAGATGCCCCCATGATCATGCGCCCGCGCAGATCAGGTACGGTGCCGCCTTTTCCGTCGCTGCCGCCGTCACAGAGCACCCATCCGGTATCGGGCTCACTGCCGCCCAGGGGGATGGGGTGGCGGTTCCCCTCGCCGCCGAACGTGCCCGCGAACGCCACGATGGTCCCCGGGATGGCAGCGGAGACCGTCACATCCAGTGTGCCGTCTCCTTTGACAGACAGGCCGGATCCTGGTTTGACGATACCGGCCTTTTCCTTGGTGGCGATGGCCACCTTTTCCGTGAACAGTTGCTGGAGGGCTTTCCACAGCTGGCCAAGGTCGTCGCCACTGGGCTCCAGGCCTGCCTGCCGGATGACCTCCACAATCTCGCGCTGGGGATGTTCCACGGCCTCGGCAGGCACGGCGCTGCCGCGGACCTTGCCGGGCTGGCCGGTGACGTACTTGGCATCGGGGTCCTGGGATCCGGCGGGGGGATTGTATTTCATGCTATTCTCCTTCTTCGTAGGTAAAGGTCAGCAGGGTGTGGGCCAGTTTGTCGCGCAGCATGACGCACTCCAGGGAGGCGGCGGCGCGCCAGTCCATGAGCAGCTCACCGCACAGGCTCTCGCCGCAGCGGAAGCGGAGCAGCCGGTCGCCGTGGACGATGACGTTCCACCACCAGCGGATCTCCGGCACGGCCAGATAGCCGATCTCGGGATGGGCCTGGATCTCCTCCGGCGTCAGGCCGGACGGGTCAGCGCACTGGTGGATGCCGCAGCAGAAAGGCCAGTGCTCCTCGATGGTCACGTCGTACTCCAGCGAGTCGGCCACGCCGTACCAGTAGGCCAGATCCTGACGTCCCTCGTCGCGCAGCTTTGCCAGCACGGCGCTGCGGCGCTCCTGCAGGGTGGTCCCGGCGGGCAGGCAGGCATCAGGCAGGCCAAGGACGCGCTCCCAGTCCTCCAGCCCGGCGATGGCGCTTGTGGGCAGGATCTCCATGAGCAGCAGGCGCATGGCCATATCCAGGCGCTCCAGCTCATCCGCCGAAGCCTGCAGCACCGCGGTCAGCACGGCGCCCGGAGCACGGGTCCAGGCCTGGCCCTGCGGCAGCAGGTGCTGGAGCATGCGCAGGTAGTCGGCAGCGGAGCGGGCGCGCAGATCAGTCTCAGGCATGGCTCTCCACCTCGCCTTCAAAGATCACCTGCGTGAGCCGCGGCAGGTAGGCAGCAGGCACCACCACGTCCTCGGCAGGCTCCAGCAGTTCATGATCCTGCTCGCCGGGGGTCAGGGACACAGCCTCGGAGATATGCGAGCGGTAGAGCACGCTGTCCGGAGCGCCCTCGCGGGAAAAGACGTCCTCGATCTCGGCCCGGACAGCGTCGCGCAGAGCCTCCGTGTCCGGAGAGATGCGCAGGCGCACGGTCACATCCAGCGGCTCGGGGGCGAACACGGCCAATTCTTTGACCGTGGCCGGGCGCAGCGGCTCGATGTGCTCCTGCACGCGCTGCACCATCTCTTCCGAGGGAAACGGGTCCTCCTGGGCGTCACAGACAAAGCAGACGCCCACGGTGCCGATGCCCATATGCATGGGATAGCACCAGGCCCTGGTCACGCCCGGCACCTCCCTGGCCCAGCGTACATAGTCAGCTATGCTGCCGCCGCGGGGCGGCTGGCGCAGGCGTTCCAGGACCCGGGCACGCAGGGCATCGTCGCTCTCGGCATCCGCGCCGCCCGTCAATCCCCCTGTCTGCACCACGGCCACGCTCTCCACACCGGCGATGGGAGAGAGCAGCTGCAGCTGTTCCCCGGCGTCCAGGTTACCGGCGGCGCCGGTCTCCACGGCGATCACGCGCACCAGGGCGCTGCCGTCGGCGATGACAGCCCTGTCCTCCAGGCCATACTGCAGCCCACTGGCCTGATGCTGCAGCAGGGTCCCGGCCGGGATCACGGCGCCGTCCTGTCCGGCGAAGACCACGTCGCCCGCGGCCGCGGCGGCAGGCAGACGGGAGAGGTTCCAGACCCCGGCCCAGCGCTCCATGTATTCGCCCTCGGCCGTGTCCACAAAAACTTGCAGGTAGAGCCAGGCCAGCACGCTGTGCAGCGTATGACAGGCCCCGGCCCAGACTTTTGCCAGCACCGCCAGCACGGAGCGGCGGAGCAGCGTGGCGCCATCCAGCAGGCGGCCAGAAAAATCACGGGCGATGCGCTCGTGCAGACTGGTGAGGGTCGGACGGTCCCAAGCCATGGCAGCCTCCTATGCCTCCAGCCGGACGCTTACCGGCTGGGCTTGCTGATAATCGTAGATGAAACGCCACTCGCGGCCCGGGTCATCGCTGCCGGAGGGCTGCACGGCCACACTGATACCCAGGTGCCCCGGCTGCACACGCTCCACGCTGACACTCAGGGAGCTGACATGCCCCTCCTTGGTCAGCCAGGCCAGCGCCTCTTCCGCATACTGCCGGGCACGGGCCACCACGCTGTCCAGATCTTTCTCCCGCCAGAGCAGCCAGAGCCGGGAGCCGATGCTCTCCAGCGTCTGCTCGCCCTGGGCATCGGGCAGGCAGTCTCCCCACCAGCCTCGCCGGTCGCTGGGCACGCCCACACGCTCATCGGGCAGGGGATCGTCGTCATGTGCCCGTGCGTCCGTAAACAGAGAGATGATCACCGCCGTCATCAGGCCATCGTCGCCCTGCAGGTCGGCCAGCGGCCCGGAGAGCAGAGCGTCGAACAGGCCGTTCTCCTGGTCAAAGTGCAGACAGATATCCATGCTATCCTCCCACGGGGCTGGCCGTCGTATCGCTCCCGGCCTGTACGCCCGAATGCACATGTCGGTTCAGGGAGACGGCGCCGCCATTGCTTTGCAGATCCTGCGAGGCCACGATGCCGCCGGTGAGCTGTGCCGTGACGGCGCCGCCGCCCTGGCCGCCAAAAGCCAGCGCCCCGGTGGCAAACCGTGTACTGGCGGTCTCTACCTGCACGCTCTGGTCGGCCTGGACGCTGAATTTTTTGGTCTCGATGCGTACGTCATCCTCGGCCTTGAGCACGAAATGCTTGGTGGTCACCTCGATGGTGCGCTCGCGCTTGAGGTGGATGCGGTCGCCTTCGTCCGTGTAGATCACCACCTCGCCGTCCTTGAGGGCCTGCACGCGGTAGCGTCGGTCATCCACGGCCAGCACCACGGGATGCGAGCGGTCCGCACCCACGAACAGCACCACAGCCTCGGCCCCGGCGTGGGGGACTGAGGAAAAACCGTACTGCTGGGCACGCTCGGCATCATCCAGGACCTCGCCGTCCAGCAGCTCCAGCTGGGTGGACTGCCATTTGTGGGCATCACGTACCAGCGAGATGACGCCACGCGCCACGATGTTGCGCATGCGGCGGGACAATCGCTCCAGAAGACGAATCGTTTGACGGTCGCTCATTTGATGGCCTTTTGCCGTGCCGCGGCGTCTTGAGCCAGGCGGGTCTGCAGGTCCACTTCCTTCTCCATTTTGGCATCGCCGCCACCGCTGCCGGAGCCGCCCTTTTCCTCTTTTTTGGGCTCGGGCTTGAAGGCGGCCGGGTCGCGCAGGGTGAGGCGGGTGGTACTGCCTGACGTGGCGTCACGCCGGAACTCCACCCCGGCCACCAGCAGGCGCTGGCTGATGCGCAGATAGGGAAGGTCCACATCGGCCATCTGGTTGAGCTGCCAGAGGGGGCCGGACTGCTCCCGCCCCACGCCCTGCTGCCGGAAACCCTGCACCGTGGCCGTGACGGTCACGGCCCGGGCGGCCCGCACGCTGCATTCCCATGCGGCCCGCTGGTGCGCGTTGCTGCTGTCCCCGGACTGCTCGGCTCGGATCAGCATGGGCCGGTAACGCTGCACGGCCTGGTCGCGGTACTGGCCGCGCACGGCGCAGGCATCCTTGCCCCAGCCCTTGTCCGTGCCGGGCTTCTGGCCCTTGACGATGTAGTCGCTGAAGCGGTCGGCCATGTCGAACTGTCCCTCGGCCGAAAGGATGTTCTCCCCCTGCCGCAGGCTGCCGCTGGCTGTGCCCGCTCCGGCCTTGAGCAGCACGATGCCGCCCTTGCCGTCCGGGCAGGCCATGAGCTCCCGCTGGCGCAGGGCGCGGTCCAGGGCCTCGAAGGCGGTCTCGCCTTCCTCGAGCTTGAAGCTGGCAATGGGCGCGCCCACGTCGCCCTCGGCCGTGACGTTCACCCCGAAGGGGCTGGCCAGAGCTTGGGCCAGCTGGAGCACGGTGCAGTTGAGCCACTGCCCGGGGCTGTGGATGGCAGCGCAGTCCACCAGATCGGCGCTCCTGTCGCGTCCGGTGACGCTGATGCCGTGCGCCGTGGCGGAGAATGAGGGGCGGACCTGGTCGATGTAGCCATCGATGACCTGCTCGCCGCCGATGAGGATCTGGCAGGCCATGCCCGCAGCGATGGGCAGCGCCTGGGCGCCGCCGATCCATTTGTCGGCCAGCGCGAGGGAGAATGTCCCGGCGATGGCATCCATCTGGCGGGTGACCTGCACGGAGGTCCAGTAGGTCCAGTCCACGCCATCGATGCGCAGGGTGATGTCGTCAGCCACGCAGCACCTCCAGCGGTTCTACTGGCACGAAGCCCGGATGGATGAGGCGGTTACGGGCCACCAGATCCGCCTCCAGGTCCACGCCGCCGCTCTGGCGGTAGCAGAGGGCCAGCGAAGGCAGCACACAGGCCGGGGTGATGGTCACCACCTCCGGTGCCCGCCGGGCGGCCTCGGCCAGTGTGGCCAGAGTACCGGAACGCAGGCTGGCCAGAGAGGCGGCCAGTTGGATCTCCGTGCGGCTCACGCTGCTGGCCTGCGTCATGTCCGGGATAACCGGCTCCAGCGCCGAAACGTCATCCATCGCATCAAGAAAATCGTAGCGCAGCTGTTGTGCCTCGCTCCGGCTGGCGGGTTGGGCCGTGGTGGCGGCACGGGCCGATTCCACCAGGGCCAGACGGCGCACCAGGCTCTCCACAGCCTGACCGTTGCTCTGGATCACCGCACGCTGGGAGCCCACGTTGTCCGGCACGGTCTGCAAAAAGTCAGTGCGGGCCACACTGGCCCAGCGTCCGGACACGGCCGCATCAGAGAGTCCGGACTGCCCGCCGATGTCCTGCAGCACGCTCCAGAGATGCTGCCCCACGCTGGCCAGCGGCATGAGGTCATAGCCCGTGGCCGCGCCCAGCAGATCCGCCACAGTGGAGACATCGCCGTGCATGATGGCCTGCACCGTGCTCACGGCATCCACGATGAGGCTGTAGGTCTGGCTGACCGCCCATTCAGCCTGACCGGCCAGGCGCAGGACGCTATCGAAGCTGTCGCAGGCCAGCAGGCCCGCCGTCCCCGCTTCCAGGCGGGCCCGGAGCCCCTGGTTGACGCTGGCGGCCGGGCTGTTGGGCTCGGTATCGCGGCAAAAAAAGAGCTGGAAGACGGCCATGCCGCCATCCTGGGCGCTGTGCCGGACCTTGTAGGGGGCTGTCTGGCTGACCTGCACCTCGCCGTACCAGGGATGCACCAGCGTACCCGGCCCCGGCTGTTGCAGGGCAGCTTCCAGCGCGTCGCGGCGGCTCATGTAATCACTGCCCAACACGAAGGCCTGGACCGTGAAGCGCCGCGGCGCACCGCCCAGATCTTCCACGTAGGGAGCCTCGCGCTGGGGGAATTCATGCGTCACCGTGCGGCGGCCGCCCTCGCTTTCATCCGCCGTGACCCCGAAGGACACGCCCCGGAAGCTGGCGGCCCGAAGCTGCATTTTCCACAGATCCATCAGATGGCTCCTGCGTTGAGGACCCCGGCCTCGGCCACATCGCCGCGCACATCCAGGCCGCGGCCCTGGCCTTCGCCTTCAAGGCGCATGCCCTCGGGGGCGATGATGCGCACCGTGTTTTCCTGCCGGATGACCTGCTCGCTGTGGCTGGATCGCATCAACGGACGGACGCTGTTGCCCAGGTCGAGCGGCTGCCCGGCTGTGGGGAATCGCTGTTGTGCCGCCATGTCCGGAGCGTCATCATCGCCGCCGAACCAGCTGCCGATCGCACTGACGCCCTTGTCGATCCAGCCCGTGAGCTGCTGCCACCCCTGCTTGACGCCTTGGAGTAGTCCATCGATCCAGCGCACGCCGATGCTGTAGAGGTCCAGGCCGGTGAGGGTGGCCACCAGCTCACTGAGACCGTCCATGACCCAGCGGGCCGGGTTGAAATTGAGCAGCACCTGGACGATGCCCTGCAGCCAGCCTTGCTCGAAGGCCTTCCGCACGCCTTCCCAAAGCCCCCGGAAATAGGCCACGAGACCATCCCAGTTTTTGTAGATGGCATAGGCCGCTCCGGCGATGGCAGCCACGGCAGCCACGAACCAGCCTACGGGAGTGGTGAGCATGGCCATGCCCAGCTGACCGAAGGCCAGAGCCAGCGAGCCCAGGGCCAGCAGGGCCTTGCCGGAGATGAGGACCACCAGTGCCGTCAAAACATTGCTCCAGCCACCGCACAGATCGGCTGCCCGTTGCAGCATCCTGCCCAGACGGCCCAGAGAGGCAAAAAAGTTTTCTACGGATCTCCAGACGGCATCCAGGTCGAGTCCGTCTATCCATCGCTCAAATCCGGCGGACATGATGTCGCGCTGCACCTGTAGCCAGGCCTGGAATTTGTCCAGCAGTTTGGTCAGCGAGGGCAGGAAGGCAGTGCCCAGCGTAAGACCAAGCCCCCGGAAGGTGGCTTTGACACGGTTGATGGCGGAGCCGTACTCGAGGGCGGATTCGAGGGCCTCATCCGAGAGGACGAGCCCCAGTTCCCGGGCCTCTTTGCGCATGGCCAGCAGGCCCTCGCGGCCATTCTTGAGCAGATCCAGGAGGCGGGCGCCTTCCTCGCCGCCCAGCTGGTTCATGATGCCCGCGGCCTTGCCCATCTCGCCAGCCTCGCGCATTTTTTTGACGCGGTCGGCCAGTTCCAGCAGGAGCGTATCCGCGTTCTTGAGCTCGCCCTTGGCGTTTTTGGCGCTGATGCCCATGAGCTGGAGCATCTCGATATCGCCCTTTTCGCCGCGGGCCGCATTGACGGCCCGCTCCTGCAGGGTGAGCATCAGGCTGGCCAGTTCATCGGCCTCCATCCCCGCCATCGTGGCCGCGCCCGCGTACTCCTGCCAGTTGCCGGTGGACAGGCCCACCATGCTGGCGAATTTGCTGGCCTCGGCGGCTGCCGTGGCAGCTTCGGTGCCCAGGGCGAAGGCTCCCCCACCGGCAGCGCCGAACAGCAGGGACAGGCGCCCCGCCAGAGCGCCCAGACGCTCCAGCCCCGCCTGCCCCTGCTGCACCATGCCCTGGAGCTTGTCCCGCACGTTGCCGATGCTGCCGGAAAGGCGCTGCAGGCCTGTCACCCTGGAAAAGCGGCCCAGGGCCTGGCGCGCCTTCTCGGTGCGATCCCGGACCCCGTCCATAGCCTGCTCGATGCGGCGGAACGGTCCCGAGACACGCTCCACGGCATTGATGATCAGGTCAAACCGGCTCTGCTTGCCCTCGGCCATCAGTCATGCTCCATGAGTTTTTGCAGTTTTTTGGTTCGCTCAGCCCACCAGGCCAGATCACGGGCGGTCATCCGCTCCAGCTCCGAGGGGGGCCAGTGGTACAGCCAGGCCAGCAGGGTCAGAGCGTCATCCCAGTCGGCTGGCCACTCCCGAAAAAAGCGCCGATAACGCCGGAGAGCTCGGTGAAATCGGACAGGTCCATAGTGTTGAGCACGCTGGGCGGCAGGGCCACCAGGCGGGAGGCCACGGTGATGATGTCGTCGAACGTGAGCTCGCTGATCTTGACGCCGCGCAGGTCGCCCGCCGTGGGGCGGCGGGTGATGCGCAGCTCGGTGATGGTCTCGGCGCCGTGGGTCAGCGGCACGGTCAGCTTGATGACGATGGGTTCCATATGACGCTCCCTAGTTGCTTTCCACGGCCTCGCGCCGCGATTCGAAACGCACGGCGATCTCGCCCTCATCCGTGCTGCCGCTGCCTTCGGAGGCAAACCAGGCATTGGAGAGGGTGACCACCTTGCCGTTGTTGAGCTCCAGCGTGACGGTGACGTTGTCGGCCGTCACCAGGGTCGCCAGATCCAGCTCATCGCTGTCCGTGACGGCCCCCTCGATAAAGGCCACCTGCGGCGTTTCCTTGTAGCCATGCACCCCGTCGGCGCCGATGATGGCGTCACGTTTGGGCTTGCCCAGATTGTAGGTATAGGCGCCCTTGGCGTCGTACTGCTTCCCGTCCACTTTGACGTAGATGATGCCTGCCCGCCGATTGTTGGTTCCGTTTCCCATATTCCTCACCTCCCCTTAGACGATGTGCCGGATCAGGGTCCCGGCCACCTCGAACTGGTTGACAAGATCAGGCCGCAGCAGCCAGTCCAGCCGGTTCTCGTTTTTGGCGTTGCGCTCGCAGAGCAGCGCCGCCTTGAATTGCTCGCTGCCTTCCACCAGCCCCATGGGCAGCCACGCATCCATGAAGCGGGCGATGGCTTCGGCCCGGCCCAGCTTGGGGGTCATGATGGGCTGGCTGGCGTCATAGCGGGCGGCATCGGCATCAGAGGCCAGCTTGTGGCGCGGATATTTTGTCCTCAAATAGTTGTTCCAGTCGTAACGCAGGTAGGAGAGCGTCAGCGGGCTGTTGAGGGAGAGAAAAGCCTTGTCCTCGGCGCCCAGGTCGTTGAGGCGGTAGGTGGTGATGCACTTTTGCAGGCGCACCGTGCCATCCGGAGCCACATAGCGGGTGGATACGCCCTCGAAGAGAGCCTGGTTTTTCTCGGGGAAGTCGGTCCAGCGGTCGGCCGGAGCTGGAGCCAGGACGCCCGGCACCAGCAGGGTGTTGAAGCCCCGGGCCGGATCGCTGTTGCCGTAGTAGGCGATGACGCCCGCCGTGGCGGCCGCGTCCTCCCAGGGAGAGGTGGGGCTGCCTTCGGAGGCGAAGACGGTCAGATGCTTGTCGTTGCGCTCGCCCGCGAAGGTGGTCACATCGCCATAACTGCCGCGCTTGACCACGATGGCCTGTCCATCGATCTGACGCAGGGGGCCCCAGCGGTCCGCCAGCTCATCGCGCAGGGCGGCAAGGCTGGCGCTGTCCGTCCACGGCCAGGCGATGACGTGGTACTGGTCGTTTGCCATGGCCGCGATGACCGGAGCCGGATCAGGATTGCCAGCGCCGCCGGTCATCTGGGTGAAGCTGAAGGTCAGGCCGCCGGGCTTGTCCTCATCGTAGTACGAGATGCGCAGGTCGATATCGTTGCCGCACTCGCCCTTGTGCCGGGCGGTCAGGCTGACCTCGCCACCACTGAAGGTGGCCGTCACGGGCAGGCTCTTGTCGGCATTGATGGCGTTGGTCAGATTCTCGGCCACGGCAGAGGCTTCCGCGGCAAGGGGCGCGGCGGCACGCACCAGCTTGCCGTTGATGTAGAGGCAGAGCGGCGCGGCGTTGACGCAGGTGCCGTTGATGGTCAGGGCACCCTTGGCGGCCGTACCTTCCTCGGCATCCTTGACGCCGATGGCCAACATCTTGGTGATGCTGTTGGCATTGAGGTAGGCGGCGCACATGGCGGCCAGCTGACTGCCCTCACCAAAGAGGGTGGCGGCCTGGGCAGCACTCATGGGACGTTGTACGGTCCCGGCCTCGGCCGTGCCGCTGTCGAGCATCTGCCCTACCATGAGCACGGTGTAGGGCATGAGGGCCGGATCATCAGACGCACCGGAGCCGTCGAATTCGGCATACGCAAAAGGCACGCGGACGGTATCGGGCAGGGTGTTAAAGGCGATGGACATTTAGACCTCCTTGGCAGCGGGCTTGAGCTGCACATCACCGTCCTTGAGACGGCGCAGCCAGAACGCGGAACGGGGGACCACGGCACCCGTGGCCGGGAGATACTGGCCGGACTGCGGATCAGCGATGCGCAGGGGACGGCCATCGCGCACGGCGGGCACGACAAGCATGGTGGTGGGATGGGGCATCAGATCACTCCTGGTCAAAGTTTACCTGTGAGATCATGTCCACCCGGTCATCACCGGGGTGGACGTACCAGTCCGTGTGGGCCAGCAGAAAATCGGCCAGCTCCGGGGGGACCGTCGGCCATTGGTATTCCAGGTCGAAATTCAGGACGGCCGCACCGTACTCGCGAGCACCGTCGGTCACGATGCCCAGCTCGGTGCCGGTGTGAGTGATGGAGAGCAGCGTGTCCGCCGGGTGGGTACCGCGGACCAGCGGCAGGGGCTCGGGCAGACTGGCGTCCACGATGGCGCCCATGGCCCGGCCGATGGCGTCCAGGCGCAGCACGGCCCGCTCTGTCTGGAGGCAGAGGGCGTCCAGCGTATCGTCCACGGCCTCCAGCTCCCCGCCCAGCAGCTCAACAGCCAGGGAGATGATCCGCTCCTGCGGTTCGGGCCGCGTATCGGACTCCACGCGCTGCTCGCTGACGGTATAGACACCGGCCGCCGGGAGCTCACTGCGGAACCAGTGCTCCATGCGGTTGGGCCAGATCCGGGCACCAATGAGAGCGGCCAGACCGTCATGCTCGCGCATGACCTGACAGACGGCCCGACGGATGAGCGTGCGGGGATGGACGCCGCCCCAGGCGAACAGGACATCAGACATTGGCGGCCTCCAGCAGCCTGCACTCCATCAGGCCGTAACCGTCGTCCTGCGGATTCAGGACGCGGTAGGTACGGCCGCGCACGATGACGCGGTCCCGGGTGGAGAGGGGACGCCCCAGCGCCGCCTGCACATCGCGCAGGGGCACGTGCAGGGTGGGAGCCACGCTGACCACCGGTGCACTGGCAACGCCGGAGAGCGGCTCTGCTCCCGGGGTGGCGAACATGGCCCGCAGCTCGTGGGTGCTGCCGTCCTCGGTCACCAGGGTCACGCTGATCCCGGCACCCAGAGGGGCCTGGAAGACCAGCTCCATGTCGCGGTCCAGGACCTGCTCGAATTGCGTAGGCATTTAGTCCTCCTGCAGACGCCGCACATGATGGTGCAGGCGCTTAAGCATCCATGCGCTCTCTTCTCGAGCGATACTCGCCTCGTTCTCCGGAGAGCGGAAAAAGGCCATGAAGCTGGGGCCGTACAGGGGCAGCGGTTTTTCCCGGCCTTCCACGCGAGCCAGCACATGCCCCCTGGCAATCCACACCGCGGCCCGGCCCTTTTTCGTGGCCAGGATCTGTTTCTCGCCGCCGGGCTGGATGCGCCGCGCACGATTGGCCTTTAAGATCTTGACCGAGACATAGGTCTTGCCTTGCCGGGCGCCGAACTGCGACAGGGGCAACGATTGCCGGTAACGGAAGCTCAGACGGCCCTCGATGTTCCGGCCGCGCTGGCGGGCCTTGACGATCTTCATGGCGGCATCGATATCGGCCTTTTTGACGTAGTAGGTGGCGCGGATCCCCTTCGAAAGGAAACTGCGCATATGCGTGAGCGTGTCATTTGTGGCCCGGACCACAGCCTGCCGGAGCCTGGACTCGGAGGCGATACTGTCTACCTCATCCCAGATCTCGGACAGCCAGTCCTGCCAGTCGGCATCGACACGATAGAGCTCAGGCATAGCTGATCTCGCTCTCCAGCATGGCCTGCATGACCTCGGCCCGCTCCTGGGCATGACCACGGACTACGCGCCAGTTGCTGCCCCAGAGGGTCACCCGTTCCTGGCCACGCAGACGGCGCCCGAGCTCCGTGGTACTGTACGAGATGCGCACCCGCAGGCGGGCATCCTGCTGGCCGATATGGTAGGCCAGCACCCGCAGGGTCTTGCCGTCCTCTGTCTGGAGCTCGCTGAAGCCCTTGTGGCCGCAGGCATCGAAAAATTCCTGTTCCGTCATCAGTCTTCTCCGTCACAGCGCGGTCTATGTTCCTTTTCCAGCAGGGTCACGCGCACGTTGAGATCCTCCATGCCGTCGTAAAATTCCTTGTGGGCCTTGTCGTTGCGTTCGCGGTCCGCATAGAGTGTGGGACATTCACGCTGACGGGTCAGGATCTGGCGCATCAGCGTGATGAGCTCGCGCAGGCTCAGGCCGACAAAAAGCATCAGGAGGGCCCCCATGGCGGCAGAAACTTCCGCATAGGTCAGAGGTGCGGCCATATCACATCCCCAGGGTAAACAGGCCGGACAGACGCAGGAGCGGCCCCAGGATGAGCTGGGCCACATGCATGGGCCTGTCGGGATCAATGATGGTCAGGGCCAGATCGACAGCGGCCAGCAGCGCGAACAGACACAGGATCGCCAGCAGCGCGATACGCAGCGGCCGGGGCAGGCGCATCCGGGGGCGCGGTCGCCCATTCCAGCCGCTCGCCTGCCAGCCATCCCAGCCGCAGCCGTCCCGGCTCCAGCGGTCATCCTGCCAGCCACGGGGCATCCGGTCGCGCCTGGTGTCATCATCGGGATCAGGACGGATCATGCAGGGCCTCCATGCGGCGCACATAGGCCCGCAGCGCACGTTGACGATCACGGCAGGCGTTCCACGCCGCCTCTACGGTCAGCACATAATCGACATAGGCCCGCCCGGCGTCATCCGCCCGGCCCGCGGCAATGGCGGGCAATACCTCCCGGGAGATGGCCGGGGGCGGACAATCTTCCAGCAACTCAGGGGGCGGGCTCGCCACGACCAGCCTCGATGGCGTCGAACAGGCGGTCATACTCGCCAAAACGCTGCTCAAGAGGCAGATCAGCAGCAGCCTTTGCAGCACGGGCATATTCCCGCTCCTTTTCAGCCGCCTCCCGGCGGGATTTTTCCAGCTCGGACAGGGCGCTTTCCGTGGCCCTGGTCTGGGTCGTACCTATATGCAGGGACTCCCGCAGTTGTTCGGCCTCTTCCCGGGCCACTCCCAGGTAGTAGACGGCAAGCCCTGCTGCCAGCAGGGCGCCGACCAGCCCCATGGTCTGCAGCGGGCTCACTGGATCTCTCCCGACCAGATGCCCAGCGCTGTACGCAGGCACCATACGGACCGGCGATCCCAGCCCAGCCCGTACTTGGGATACTTGGAGCGTGTGCCGTAGTAGCGCAGGCGTTGCGCAGTCAGCTCCACCAGCAGCTCGCCGGGATCACAGCGACCGATGGCCTCCCTGGTCTCGGCGCCGATGATGCCGTCCACGGCCACGGAACAGCCCAGCCCTCGCAGCGCCTGCTGCAGCAGCTTCGGGGCCGCCCCCGGGCCGGGATTGAAGACCATGTCCGCATAGATGAAGGCCAGCGCATCGGGCAGCAGGTGGCAGCCATTGCCGCGCCAGTAGACGCGCTCCCATACCTGGCGGGCGTCCTCGCGTTCCAGGAGACGCACATCGGCGGCATTGATGTAACCATCCCCATTTTTGTCCGGCAGGACATCCCGGTTGTAGTTGAGGGCCAGACCAAATTTTGTGGGGCCCCCAGCGTCGTCGGGGTCATCGGTGTAGGTGGCGTTGCCTTCCGCTCGCATGCAGAAATCGAAGGCCAGGTCTATCAGGCGTGATTGATCCATAAGGACTCCTGTGAGGGTCGCGTCCCCGGAGGCACGCGACCCGGTGCGAGGAGGGGTGGTGGGTTAGCTGCCCTGTTCGGCTGCGGCGGCAGCAGCGGCAGCCGCAGCGGCCACGCCGTAGCCAAAATTGATGCGGCAGAGCACAGTGGCGTCATTGGCCTGGGCATCGGCCCAGGCCGTGCCCACGAACTGCGTCCCGGACGTCTTGGTCAGCGTGTTGTCACTGGCCAGGTACAGGGGGTCGCCCTGTTTGGGGGTCTCGCTGGCCTTTTTGGGCAGGGCAAAGACGCCCTCCACTTCGCAGGCCCCCTCTTCATTCGCCGGGATATCGGTACTGGCCACGGCCACCATGCCGGTGAGCACGACCAGCTCACCGCCCAGCACGGCCTTGCTGGGAGTATGGTGGATACAGCGACCCATGGAACGGGAGTTTTGCATGTTGTCCTCCTTTGCTATGCCGTGGCCTTGGCGAGAGTGATCCAGCGCAGGGCCTTGGCGCCCACGTCCATGCGGACCTTGGTCTCGAAGCCATCGGTGTCGAAATTGTCGCGGCTCTCGATGTAGGGAGCCTGCACGCCGCCCAGGAAGAAGACCTTGACCGTGGATCTGGCCGCGGCCAGATACCATGTGGTCGCCGCATCCAGATCCAGACGACGGTCATAGATGCGCCGGAAGAATTCACCGCCATAGGGATTATGGACCAGCGGCTGTGCCTGCGTGCCCACCACCGGCCCGCCGGTGATCTGCGTATTGAAGAACGACTCGCAGGTGGTTTTGAGGGCGATGGGCGCGATGAAGAAGCGGGGCTGGATGGTGACCACCCTGCCGAAGCTGTCCTGCTGCAGTTCCATGCCGGTGACCACAGCGCCCAGATTCTCGACCGTGGGCGCGCCGCCCTTGCCGGTGAACAGGTTGTGGTGGGCGCTGTCGAACAGGGGCTTGCCGTCCCCCATCTTGAGGGCCACATCGATCAGGGCTGCATAGGCCACATCACCCACCAGAGCGGCGCAGGCTTCGCCGTACATTCGCGGCATGTCGGTAAGGGCGCCCAGATCGTCGTTGATGATGGCCTGACGGGAGATCACCAACTTGCGGCCGAAGGTCTCCACGCGGTATTCCTCGGCATTTTCAGCCAGACGGCCGTCGGTGTATTCGCCGTACTCGGGGATCTTCTTCAACTCCACGTCGCCTTCCAGGCCCAGGGCCTTGCCCGCCTTGAAGTCCGTGGCCGTGCCGGTCTCGCACCAGTCGCGCCAGGTCTCGGGGGCTTGCTCGTAGGCCTCCATGAGCGTGCGGCGGCTGGTCTCCACCAGCAGCTGGGGCATGTCCGTGGTGGTCAGGGCGCGGCCCACGATGGTGCGGATGTCACCACCGGCACGCTGTCCGGAGCGGATCACCATCTCGCGGGCGATCTCGCGCAGGGTCATACCCTGCAGTTCATCAGCACCGGGAGCGGGCTTTTCCAGCTTGGTGCCGCAGCGCAGCAGCAGGCTGTCCTGCACGGCAGCACGGAAAGATTCCTTTTCAGTGCGGCCCACGCTCACGACCTGGTAGCCGGGCCCGAAATTCTGGCGCTGTGCCACGATGTCCTCCACCTGTTTGCGGGCACGGCCAAGGCTCATGCCCGAGGAAACCAGTTTGTCTTCCTGATCCGGGGAGAGCTGGAAGCTCCGGGCCAGTTCCCGAATACCGCGGATGCGCTGGCGCTCCAGCTGCTGGCCAAAACGCTGACGCTGCCCCGGGGTAAGGCTGGCCATGAGCCTGGCCAGCACGGCGCTGCGGCAGGCGTTTTTGTCATCACCGCCCTCGCGCTGGGCATCTTCCGGCTGCTGGGGATCTTCACGGCCCTCCTGTTCGGCCTCGGCTTCGTCCAGCAGGGCGCCCAGGTCGTCTACCAGCTGATCCAGCTCGGCATCGTCGAGCTGTTCAGGCTCCACCGTGGTCCCGGAGCCATCCGTGACCACGGCCTGGCGGGGCTCTTCTTCAGGCGCAGGTTGTTCTTCAGGATCTTCACGCAGCCCCAGCAGGGCGCGCAGTCTGGCCGCGATCTTGCCGCGCTCATGCTGCCCGGATTCCTTGGACATGACTCTCTCCTTTTTGCCCTTCCGGGCAGGTTGCAGGTTGTTGATGGCAGAACGCATCTTGGCAAAACTGTCCGCGCCGATGGGCACACAGGACAGCTCCAGGAGGCGCCACTGCGTGGTCACACGCAGCGGACCTTCGTAGGTGACCCCTTCGATGACGGCCACCTCGCCCGCCCGGATGCGCTGATACGCGATCACGTCGTAGCCCACGGACACATCGGTGAGATGCCCCTCCACCACCTTGCGGAACGGGGCCTCGCCGTCCGGGGTGGCCGAGAAGACGGCCCGGCCCACCAGCTGCGGGCCCTGCGGTCCGTCTTCCACTCGGATGTGGTCAAAGCTGCCCACGATGTCCCCGGCATGCTCGCGGCTGTGGCAGTCCAGCAGGGGCACCCGACCGGACTCGGGTATCTGGCAGCCGCTCATGAGCAGGACCTCACGGATGGGCTGCCATTCCTCAAAGTCAAATACGGTGACGGGTGCCTGGGTGGAGGCCACCACCTCCACGGATCGGGCTGATTCGTCCAGCGTCAGCGGACGCCCATCGCCCAGAGGGGTTGCACGGGTGACAAACGACATGGGGATGCCTCCTATTTTTCGGCGCTTTCGGCAGCGCCCAGCTTGGCGGGGTTATTGGCCAGCGAGGTACTCACGGCGCCGGTGGTGGCATCGATGCCGTGCGCGGCACAGAGACGGGCCCAGGCGGCGCGCTGTTCCACCACTTCCTCGGGGTCGCGACCATCGCCAAGGATGACCATCTGGGGAGACAGGATGCCCGCGTTGATGCCGTCGATCTGCGCCTTGCCGTCGCGCAGGGGGTCCACGCTGGGCATGCCCGCGGGTATCCACATGGCCCGCTGATAGCGGCTTTTGTCCTGCCAGTAGCCGGGCAGGTAGTCCTGGGTCAGCGCCTCACAGTCCAGCCAGCGGCGGAACACGGGGCGGATGAGATGCTGCTCGGCCCGGAACTGGTGGGGCACCAGGAACATGGCAAAGTCGTTGCGGCTGGCCTTGCTGGTGGAATAGTTGATGGACGTGTAGTCGCCGGAAAGGATCTCGTAGGGCAGGTCCATGCAGATGGCGACCATGCGCAAGGTATGGCGCACGAAACGGTCGAAGCTGTCCCCCGGGCGCTGGCTGGGCGGCGCAAAATTCACCTGCTCGCCCTCATTAAGGTACTCGACGGTCATGTCCTCGAGGCTCTCCACCTCTTCGCGCAGCGCCCCGGAGAGGCCGCCCGGCGTACGGGTGAGCTGGGAGAACTGCGGATCGCCGCTGCTCACGAAGGCCAGCCACTTGGCGGCCATCTTGGCCGCGCCCAGCTCCGCCGAGGTGTAGTCGTCCATATCCCTGGCCATGAGGATGGCCGGGGCAAAGGGGGTCACGCCACGCAGCTGACCGGGACGCAGTGTCTGAAAACCGTGCAGCACGTTGAAGGCAGGCTCGCGCCACGTCCGCAGCTGGCGCTCCCAGCCGAAGACGGTCTGGAAATGATAGGCCAGGGGCTCACCGGTCCAGATGTCGTACTCGATGCCCTGCCAGATATCGCTGTCCGGCTCCTGGCCTTCGATGCGCCAGCTGGACAGGTTCTCCGGCTCGTAGATCTGCAGGCCCAGCAGACCGCGGCGCCTGTCCCGCGGGCGGGCAAAGCGCAGCAGGTACTCGCCGCACTCGCACTCCTGCCGCTTGCAGAGCTGCTGGATCTCGTAGAAGTGCAGGCGGCCAGCCACATCGGCATGCTCCATCCAGGCCCGGAAGCGATCCTCGATGCGCTTGCGGGTAGGTATGTCCGGACTCCCGTCGGGCAGGGTGGCCAACGACTGGAAGCGGGCGCCGCTCCCCACGGTGAAGGCCACCATGGCATTGACGGCGCGGGCGAAGGGCGGGAAGTTGCGCACGAGGTCACGCACGCGGGCACGCATGCGTCCACTGTCCATGCCCAGCAGCTGGTTGAAATCCGCGTTGGCGGGCATCCAGTTGCCGATGCCCCGCGGACTGGCCGCTCCGCTGTAGCCGGAGCGAGCCTGCCGGGCCTGCCTGCCGATGCAGCTAAGGGGTGGCCGCCGGGCGGCCCTGCCGACAGGACGCATCATCCCCGCCCTCCGTTCCGAGCCACGCGCCGAGCCCGATAGGGCGCGATGCCGTCTTCCTTGTCCGCCTCGCGCTTGACCCAGTCCAGGAGGGAGCGGAAGTCGTCAAGGCTGCGATAGGAGAAACTGCGACCGGCGATGGAGTAACTGCCGAACTGGCGGAACGCAGGAGACTGCAGGTCCTCCCGCATCTTTTCGTAGAGATCTCTCCAGTATCCGGGCATAAAAAAACTCCATGCAAAAATCTTTCAGACTTTTGCATGGAGTTAGCAGATTCTAGCGAGAGATGTAAACGATTTCCGATTTTGTCCGGTTTTGTCCTATTTTTTCCGGTTTGGGCCGGTCATCGCTGGGATGCACTGCGCAGGCGTTCGCCGTATTCACGGGTCGCAACAGCGATAACACCGGAGCGGCTGAGGCCGAGTTCTTCTGCAACAGCGTCGATATGAGCGATAACAGAAGGTCTGAGAGAGATAGTGAGACGCACAGAGGCCGCTTTGACAGCCTTTACCGCCGGTTCAAAAGAGACATACTGCCACAATGTACCTTCAGACAAAGTATAGCCTTCTTCCCGTGCTTCCTGTTCATCATGCGTCTTGCAGGCAGCCAAGGTGGAAGGTTCGGGAAGCATCTCTCCATCGGCAATCATTCCGGCCACATGCAGGGAGACAGCCTCTTGTGCCATACGCAGGGCGTCTTCAAGGTCCGTGCCCTGGGTGACGCAGCCGGGCAGGTCGGCAAAGGTCACGTCGTAACGGCCGCTGCCGTCATCATGCGGGTCAAGAGTTGCCACGTAGTACATAAAACCTCCTCGGAGGGGAGCAGGACGGGCGGGGCCCTAGCCCCGCCGCAGTTTCAGACCGCTCTGCTTCTCGATGCTGATGATGGTCTTGATCTTCAGGTCCTTGTTGGGATGGGGAACCGTCACTTTTCCGGGGCGGTCAGGATGTTTGAAGTGCCAGTGATCGCCTTGGGTCGCCACATGTTCCCATCCAGCCTCTTTGAGCATCTTGATGATTTCTCTGCTGGACAGCATCGGTGTCCTCCGTATCTGGATAGTGCCTTTTTTGAGGAAAAATGGCAAGAATATTATGTAAAAATTACATATTTTTTACATAATACACGCCAAGTCCAGATACCAGATACGGCCACCACGACGGTGACGGACGAAGCGTTCCTGCAGCAGGGCGCCCAGGCGCTTCTGGCTGGGCAGGGGCTCCTTGCTGCGCTGGTTCCACCAGACGCGGAAATGGTCATACACGGCCCCGGCCGTGGTCTTGGCGCCCTTGCTGTTCTGGCAGCACTCCCGCACGAAGTCCCGGATCAGTCCGGCTTCCCTGTCCGCAGGCAGAAGGGTCTGCTCCGGTGTGCTGGCCACCAGCTCGCAGCAGCGGCAGAAGATGCTCTCCACCTCGGCCATGCTGGAGGCGCCCATAAGGCGGGCGCACTGCATGGCGCTGCCGAGGATGCGCTCCCGCAGGGCAGGGCGAAGGCGCAAGGCCGCCGGATTGAGGTCCACGGGCTGGCTGCCGGAGCGCCCGGGCACCTCATAATGGCCCTTGCGGCGCAGGGCGGGCAGGACCTCACCGGCCAGCCACTTTTGGAAGGGCAGGGCACGGGGTTTGTCGCTGCGTGCCACGAAGAAATAGAGGCCTTGCTCGGACAGGAACCATGTCTGCTTTTCTCCAAAGCTGGTTGAAACGGATTCAACCAGCCTCCATTCTTCGGGGATATGCTGTACATTTCTGATACCTGCCCACTGGTAGCCTAGCGCCAGGGCCACGTCCTTGGCCACGAACCAGGGCTCGCCGTTTTCATCAAGGCGGGAGCGGACGAGGTTGTCCTCAAAAGCAAAGGAAACGAGATTCGACATAGCAGTTCTCCTTGAGGTTTCCCGGCGCATGGACATGCTGCCGGATACCCAGAATAACATAAAAAGTATGAATAATGTCAATAAATTATTGCCATGACCATGTGCGCGATGGTCCTGTGACGGTCCTGCCCGCCGCATGCGTCCATCTGTCCGGCATGACAGGCGGAAAAAGACAGACAGGACCATAGGACTATCAGACGGAGAGCGTGCTATTGCGGTCGTTGCGAAGGGGAAAGGGGAGAGACTTGAGCCAGAGCGGCATCGTTGTGGGCGATGAGCCGTTCCTGCAGGTGCAGGACGATGCGGCAAAGCCGCTCGTGGTGGGTCAGTTGCTGATGGAGAGCCTGTTCAAGCTGATGGATACGGCTTTCAAGCTGGGCAATGGTCGGTTGAGCCATAAGGCACCTCGTGTAATTGGGGATTTGGGTACAAAAAAAGGCAAGGTGACGCTCCCCGGCTTACACGAGCCGCCGGTCCTCACGGATACCGGACGTCGCCTTGCCAATATGTACTCCACACCTAGGAGGTGCGCAGATGGCAAAACAAAAAAGACCGCACTTTTCACCGTGTGGGGCACGGCAAAGGCGACGGTGACGCCTCGTGTAATTTGGGGGAATCTCAGTGTGCCCGGATGGCGGTCAAAGGTCAAGCGCTTGGTGATTGTTCTTCGATATGGGGGCTAATGTCGGCCATGATCGTCTCGGAAAACTCGAGGGAGAAAAACTGATCCTGCATATCTGGAATTGCAAAAAACGTATCAGTATTTTCAAATTTAATTATAGGAATAAGCCCCTCATTTTTATGGCAATCATCGAGTGCTTTTATTATTCCCTGCTGATTTGTATCAAGGTCATGCATATCCATAATAAAATACCCTTTTAGTTTATTATCTTCTACAGTTAAAAAAGGAGTTGCACGGGCAATATTTATAAATCCACGGCTAAACGCACATCGTGATATGGAAATAAGAGGATTTGTCATTATTTGTTCTTTATGGAATTTGTCATAGGCTTTTTGACTAACATCATGTGGTTCTATGATATATCCAAATCCTTCCGCAATGATTTCATATAGCGGGATTTCTCCATAAGTTTCGCCGCTCCAATACTGTTTCATCCAGTCTGTATCGTCAGAATCCATACAAATCGTAATAAAATTAGAATCTACTTTAGTATATTTTTGGCAATTAAATCCTATTTTACATAAATATTCTTTGGGACAGTTGAACCCCCAAAATTCATATGCCTTGAGGGCATCATCTTTTGTTTCAAAAAAATATACACCTTGTAATCTAGATACTGCATCTGGAAAAAACTCTTTTCGTACAGATTCTAACAAAAATTCACGATGGATTGCTGCCCTATTTTTTGATGCGGACAAATTTTTAAGCTTTCTATACATCCACAGAGATACGCCAGCGCCTTCTCGGGCTGTCCCTGAAGATGCTATCCTGCCGATAGCAGCTTCCCAAGCGACAAGAGGGTTATCAATGTTGATAAAGGCATAAAATTCTTTGTACATTTTAGTGCAATCCGTCATGTATTAGAGATAATTTGTTATCGAATATCACTGAATAATTTTTTGTACAAGGTAGTTGAGGGCGTATGCTTCATCAATACAAGTTCCTGCCACGCCCGCAGGCGGGCTTCGTCGGCACACCAGCGGCCGCCGATCTTGCCTGCGGGCAGGCCGTACTGTGCCACATAGCGCAGCACGCTTTTTTCCGAGCAGTGCAGGGCGGCCGCGATTTCGCGCAGGCCGTAGAGCATCCGTCCTTGTTCCACACGCATGGCCGAAGCGCCGGACGTGTGTCCGTCCGTGGTCGTGAAAGCCATAGTTCCCTCCTTTACCATCTGTGGCCCGCAGCTTCCGGCTGCGGGCGTTTCTTTGCCCTGGGCCGCGGTGTTTCGCTCTGCATCCGGGCCTGTGCCTGCAATTGCAGTATGTAGTGCGGCAGGCTGGGCGTCCACGACGCATCCGCTGCAGCGGCAGACAGCACAAGGCAGTCCAGCAGGTGGTTGTCCTTGTGCTCCCGGACCCAGACAAGGTTCCCGTTCTTGCGCACCATGCGCTCTGCCGACAGCTGCGAAGCCAGCGTTTCATCAGCCCCGGCATGGAAGCGCAGGGGCTGGCGGCTGTCCTGGTTGAGCATGCGGCCCATGTCCGTGGTCTTGAAGGCGCCGCTGTCGATGAGGTAGAGCCGCAGGCCGCCGGGGATGGGGCGGCCATTGTGCGGCATGCGCTCACGGACGACCCAGCGTACCGGCGCGGCCTGCGGGCGGCTGGCGCCTTTGCAGGCATGGACCACGCCGCAGCCGTTGGCCCGCACCCACATGTAGACTTCTTCCGTGCGGGTATAGACGCCTTCGGTCTCGGTACCGCCGGAGTCGATGCAGGCCCGCCAGATGGGCATGCGCTCGCCCACGTCGCTGCCGTCAGGCCCCTGCACCGGGTAGTAGGTGTCGAAGACCAGGGCCTGGACGTCATCCCAGCTGCCCAGGTAGCCGTAGTCGATGACATAGCTGGCCATGGTCGGCATCCACGCCCGGACCAGATACCAAAAGCCGCGCTTCTGTACGTCGATGCCGCAGGTCAGGGCCACCGCGCCGTGAGGCACCGTGCGCGGCGGCAGGTGCGGATCACGGAGCTCCAGCAGACGGTCCACATCGGTCTGGAGTTCCACCGGTGACCACGGCATGCCCAGGTCGTCATTGTGGTACTGGCGCTGCTGGGCCGGGTCATCGCTCCCGGCCAGGATACGCCGGGCCGCCAGATCCGAGAGACTGACGAAACGGGACAGGACCGCGGGCAGGTGAAAACCGATGCTGCGGGCATCGCTGATGTCCGGACCGGGTTCGAAGGCCGCCCCGGTCCAGACGTAGGGGCGCCAGTGCCCAGAGGCCACAGCCAGGTCGCGGGCATGATCGCTCCAGAGGTACTGGCAATGCGGGCAGCGGTACCGCGCCAGTTTGCGGGAGCGGATCAGGCGCGGATCCGTCTCACCGTCGGGGACAACGATCCGGTCCACGTCCATGAGGTGCTGATGACGGCAGGCAGGGCAGACCACCTCGTAGCACATGAGCTGGTCCACCTGTCTGGTGATGCCTGTCCAGATGGACGAGCTTTCGTCCCCCTTGGGCTGGCAGGCCCGGATGATCTTTGCGAAGTCGCCGTAGGAGCGCGTGCGGCCCTTGAAATCCTCCAGAGGGGAGGAGTCCCCACTGCGGCTGTAGAGGTCCTCTTCGTCCACGAACAGATCCTGCACGGTGATGGACGCGCGCTGGCTGGGGGATTCGGCCGTGGCCAGCTCGATGCTGGTGCCGTCCTTGAGCAGGATGTTCTCGCGCCGGTACTTGGCTACCATGCGCCGCAGCACGGGGCTGCCCTGGAGCATGGGCCGCAGTTTCTTCTCCACCACGCGGTCGCGGGACTCGCGGGTGGGCATGGCCAGCATCTTGATGCCCGGACGGTAGTCCATGGACCATCCCAGGCAGGCATAGAGCAGCAGCGTCTTGCCTACCTGCAGGGAACCGCAGACCACCACCTCGCGCACGCCTGGACGTGAGTAGGCGTCCATGGGACCGCGCAGGAAGGGCGATACATCCAGCCGCAGCGGGCTGCCGCGGTAGATGCCGTCCTGCACGATCAGGTACTTGCTGGCCCATTGCGAGACGGTCAGCTTTTCACGCCGGGCAAACACCCGGCGTTCGGCCTCACAAAACCGGATCTTCACGCATCCTCCTCACCCGGCGCGTCCGCATCCGCGCCGTCGTCTTCTTCGTTGACCACAAACTCCCTCTCGCCGCTCCAGGCATCCATCCAGATCTCCGTGGTCTCCATCCACCACTGCACCAGCTCGCGCAGCCGGCCTTCATCGCCGCCCACCAGGTGGATCAGGGTGGCGCCATGCAGGTGGATGAAGTTGCGCACCTCGTTCCTGAAGAACAGGGCACGGGCGCCCAGATCTCGCTCATGTTCGGCCCGGGGCATGAGCAGGCCCTGCTCCTTCTCCAGCTTCAGGCGCGCCCGCTCTGCCTGGTAGCGCTTGAGCTGCGCGTCTGCCGACAGGCGGCTGGTGGTGGCATCGGCCAGCTGCCGGTCCGCCACCTGACCGGCTGGCGTCAGATTGGCATTGGCATAGCCCAGCAGGGCGGTCTCATCGAACCAGCCTTCCGGGGTCCGGGGGACCTTGCGGGCCTTCACGTCCCGGTTGAACTGGCTTTTGCTGCACTTGTAGCCCGCGTCCTTCAGGTAGGCCACGGCATCCAGCTGCGTTTTATAGACGCGGGCCGTGCCTCTTTCCCTGTCGTTGTGTTCCTGCATGGTGCCTCCCTTTATGAGCCTTTTGCATCGTCGTACAGCGCTTGCCAGACCCACTGGCCGAAGCGCCGCAGCCAGCCCATGAGCCGGGCCTGATCTCGCTGGGGCCATCGCTCCTGCCCGTAGATCTCGTAGTCGCCGTCACTGGTGGGCCGAGCCTCCAGCCCCGCCCGGGCCAGTACCTGGAGGCTGTCGCGCGGGCCGATGGGGTGGGTCAGCCACTCCACACCGCCCCATGCCCCGGCAGCCGTCGCTTTTTTCTTCCCGCCCCCCTTGTCGTCCATCCGTCCAGCGCCCATGGTCTCACGGGCCTGCTTTTTTTCCGGGGCAGGGGCCACAGGGGCGGGTGCTGGTGCCTCCTGCACAGGCGCAGGCGCGAAAACAGGGGGCAGCCCGATGCGTATCCAGTCCGCCAGATTCCAGCCTTCCCGGAATGCGTCCCCGGGGTCTTTTCCCTTGGGGACCGGCCAGCGGCGGGCCGTGCGGTAGGTCCTTGCCCAGAAGGGCATGCCCTTGGCCCCGGCCCGCTGTCCCTTCTCGTCCGGCTGGTCGAAGTCCAGCGCCACGAGGATGCAGAGGGCACGGCGCAGCACGGCATGGGCTGCCGCATCCGGACGCCCCATGTTGGTCCCGGCAGCGAAGGCCCCCACGTCCAGCCCGGCGTCCATGGCCGCCGCCACGCAGGCCATGGCGTCCAGCTCCGCCTCCACCACCACGAAAGCCCGGGCCTCGGGCCGCAGCAGCAGCGGGCGCATGCTGGAGCCCGGCACCACCACGTACTTCATCTCCGCCCCGAAGCGTTCCCGGGCCTCATCCGTGCGCCGGATGCGCAGGCGCCGCACCGCGCCGTCTTCGGTCAGGGCGGGGACTACCAGCCCCGCGGGTATCCAGAGGGACTTCTTTCGGCCGCGGGCATTGGTCTCCGGCGGCAGGCCCCAGGCGCCGCGATCCCGGTGGTAGCAGTCCTTGCCGTTCTCTCCAGGGAGCCAGCCCAGGCGGAAGCGTTCCACCGCATCGGGGAAGATCCCGCGCATGGCCAGCCACATCATGCGATCTTCGTCAGCCAGCAGCTTGGCATGGGCATAGTCCAGCAGCTTGGCGGCGTGCTCCTGCCAGACCGGGCCGGGATCGGCAGGCGTGGGGGAAGGCTCCCACGGGCGCTCCTCCTTGTCGGCCCTGGGCATGATGCTGGTGGGGGCCGCCGCCCGTTCAACGCCCAGACGGCGGCAGGCTTCGGTGTAGCTCAGGCCCTCGAACTCACGCAGGAACTGGATGCTGTCGCCCCCCTTGTCGCACTGGCGGCAGTACCATGTCCCGCCTTCGCCCTGGGCAGGCCAGAAGCGGAAGCGGTCCTTCCCGCCACAGGCGGGGCAGGGACACGCCCATTCGCCGCCGTGGGTCCCGGCCACCTTGACGGCCTTCAGGCCGCGATCCTGGATGAGGCTTTCAATCATCTCCAAAGTCCTGCGAAGGTCTTGCATGGTCATGGTATGCAAGATACTGTTTTTACATCTATTTTTTTTAATTTAGGAGTATATGACCATTACGCTGTAAATTCATGATGAAAAAGCGCTGGCGCGCATACAGGGGAAAATAGCAGTCGAAAGGTCACATACTCCTACAGCCGAAGAATCTGCTTTGATGCCAAGCAGTTAGGTCAAGGACGGTCAAAAAAAGCCGCCCGCGATGGGCCTGCAATGGTCCTGCTACTCTTCCTGGTCCAGCTCCAGCTGGGCGTGCGGAGAGACGCTCACCCCAAAATAGTAGTAGGTGCCCCCCTTCCGCTCGCGCTGGAAGCGTTCCAGCATCATCTTGCCGAAGGCCTTCTGAGAAATGGTCTTTTTGGCGGACACGTTGCGCTTGAACCACGCGCAGAAGGCATCGTAGAGGTCTGACGCCTTGGACCGGATCTCGGGCTGGCCTTCCTGCTGCAGGTCGCAGCATTCGTCCACGAAGTCGGCCAGCAGATCCTCGTCGCGCCGGTACTCCGAGGTTGCCTCGCGCACCTTGGCCGGAGGCGCGATGCCCACGCGCTGCCACTCCAGACAGCCGCGTACCAGCCATGCCGCTATGCCCGGCAGCTCCTGCAGCAAGCGGTCCTTCAGCCCCTTGTCCATGGGGCGCTCGTTCTCGTTCTGCGGCTTGCGATCCACAAAGGACAGGGGGAAGTCCACCAGCAGCAGGCGCTCCCAGAAGGCAAAGTCGCTGGCCGGAGCATGGGGCTTGTGGTTGGTCAGCAGGGCCAGCAGGTGGGTGGGCGCGAAACTGACGTTACGCTTGTCGTGCGGATAGCGGCCCGTCAGGGTCTCGCCGCCGCTGAACCACTTCACGCGGGCCGGGCTGAATCGCTGGCCCTCGTCAGTCTCCGAGGCAAAAGCGATACGCAGACCGCGCAGGGACATGATGTCCGGGCTGGGCCCGGCGGCACTGCGGTTCTTGCCCTGGTCGAGCAGCATCTCGGACTGCACCGGTCCGGCCAGAGCCGTGGTGGCGTTCTGTCCACCGAGCACGGTCTGGATCACCTCGGTCATGATGCCCTTGCCGTTGCGGCCACGCCCGAACAGCACCAGGAAAATGTGCTCGCGGGCCAGACCGGTGACGCCATACCCGAAGACGCGCTGGAGGAAGGCGGCCATCTCCGGGTCATCACCCATGATCTCGGTGACGAAGTGCTCCCAGTGAGGGCAAGGGGCATCGATGCCCTGCCACTCCACCGGGCTGCTTTTCACCAGCCAGTCATCGGGACGGCCCGGGCGTATCTCCCCCGTGCGCAGGTCCACAACGCCATTCGCCATGGGCAGCGACCACGGGTCTCGGTCGATCTCATCACCGGCGATGGCCAGCGGGCTCTCCAGATTGGTCTTGGCAAATTCGAGACAGCGCTTGCGCCCGGTCTCGGTTCGCAAGCGGGCAGCCCGGGCCTTCATCTTCTCGGCCTTGGCCTTGAGACGTCCAGCCGACTCCTTGTCGCCGTCGCGCTCGGCATCCTTAGCCAGCCGGTCAAAGTGAGCCCCGGTGGTGTAGTAGGCCTGAGCCACATGCTCCACATCCGCCCGGGCCCGGTGTCCCTTCTCGATGAGATCCACAGACCAGTGGTGCCCGGACCACCAGATCCACTCGTCTGCCTGGCCCACATAGGCATGGCGGCCCTTGAAAAGGTAGGCGAACAGGAGACCGTCGCCCAGCTCGTTGGCATAGAGGCAGCGTTCCACAAAGTCCGGCTTCGGTATGGGGAGGCCATGCTTGTCCAGCTTGGGGCCGTCGTTGGAGGGCTGGCCTTGCTGTTCTTCGGCGATGCGTTCCTGCACCTGCTGCAGCATTTCCTGGTCGGTCATTGGATCACCTCGGTGGCGTTGTTATCGGTCAAAGGGCGTGCGTGGAGACGGGGAGCCGCCGACGCTACAGCGCCGGAGAATCTTCCCGGATTCCCACGGAAAATTTCCAAAAAAATCCCGCGATTCTTGGGAGTCGCCAGCCCCGCATGAGAGGGGGGCCGGGAAAGGACCCGGCGCCGCAGCAGCAGCGAACAATGCCGCAGGACCATGCTGGCCAGCTTGTGGGTCAGGGGGGAGAGGGGGGACGGGGAAAGGCGCTCCCCCTGGGCGGGCTGCGCCCGCAAAAGGTCGCGCCCGCATGCTCCTATGGACGGGGCGCCTCCTGTGATCACAGGGGGCACCTCGCGGCGGAAAGCTGCGGGCGCACAAAAAGATGCCGACCAAATAAGGAAGGGAAGGTGGGCGCACCTGGGCACCATATGGGCACCAAAGTGGCAAAAAAGGGCGGGAAACAAAAAAGAGGATACGGGCGTGGCGCACGTATCCTCTTGATTTTGTTGTGGTGCGCCCGGCAGGAATCGAACCTGCGGCCTACTGCTTAGGAGGCAATCGCTCTATCCGACTGAGCTACGAGCGCGCGTCGTATCTTGTAAAGCAGTCTGACGCGCGCTGTCAAGTTGAAGCTGGCGGGCGGAAGGTCCTGTATTTCCGGGGCTGAAGGCAGGCCGTTTTGTGCCGCAACGCAGGAAAAATCCTCTACAACGATCCCGCCAGCATGGCGCGGTCAGCTCAGGAACGCTTGTGCGGCAGGTGCAGCATGGGACCTAGCGCGATGCCCATGGCCCCCAGCACGACGACGACAGCTCCCAGCAGGCTGAGCAGGCCCAGGTGCTCCAGAGGAAAGACCTGGGGCAGGGCCAGCGCCCCCAGGGCTTCCAGGCCAAGTGTGAACAGCGGGGTGGTGGTGACCACAGCGCTGACCTTGGCGGCATGCCAGTTCTTCATGGCCGTGGAAAAAGCGCCATAAGCGACGATGGTATTGATGCAGGCAAAGATCAGGCAGGCCGTCTGCAACGAGTCCAGCTCAAGAAAGGCCGAAGGAGTGGAGAGCGGCGTCAGGGCCAGGGCACCGGCAAGATAGATGAAACGCATGATGCGCCCGGGTGAGATCGTGCGCAGCAGGACTTTCTGGGCGATGCCGTAGCTGGCCCAGACGACGGCGGCCATGATTCCCAGCGCCATGCCGATGAGCATGTCACCGTTGGCCAGCTCCAGCAGCCGGGTGTTGAAGAACAGCAGAAGGCCCCCAAGCAGGACGATGACGCTCCCCCCCTGGATGGGGAGGAAGGGCTCGCGCAGGACGAACACACTGCCCAGCAGCAGGAGGACGGGGCCCGCCTGTGCCAGGATCTGGCAGGCGGAGGCGCTGAGATAGGCCACCGACGAGTTGAAGAACACGAAGTTGCAGCTCAGGCCCGCAGCGGCCAGGACCAGCAGGATCTTTTCCCGGCGGCCCAGCGGTGTGCTGTTGCCGGGATGTCGGCAGGAAAGGCCCCATGTCCAGGCGGCAGCTACCCAGAAGCGCAGGCAGACGATGGAAAGTGCGTCCACCGTGGAAAGCAGGTGTTTAAGGGCCAGCGGCAGGGCCCCCCAGAATAAGGCCGTGAGCAGGGCCAGCATCAACCCGGTGGCGTTGGAACCCGGCATGTTCATCCTCCGTTGAGCGTTACGGGGGGCACCCTACAGCTTTGTCATGGGCTTGTCATGCGGAAAAGGAGGAGGGGGCTGGATGAGCTGGGAACGGACGGGATCGCCCCGGCAGGTGTAGCGCGCGGCCGCAGCCGTTACATGTGGAACAGAGCGGCGTTTTGCAGCAAATCCCTGAAAAGGCGCATGGCAGGCGTGCTTTCTCTGTTCTTGTGCCAGACGCAGATGGCCTGGACGATGCATCCAGACATGCGTACCGGCAGCTCTATCAGACTCCCGGTGGCCAGTTCCTGCTCCACGGCAAACGTGGGCAGGAAGGAGACCCCCAGGTTGGCAGCCACGGTTTTTTTGATGGATTCGAGGCTCCAGAGCTCTATGGTGTTGCGGAACAGGATGTCCCGGGCGCGCAGGTGGGCTTCCATACGTTCCCTGTAGATGCTGCGAGGCTCGTTGATGATGAAGCTGGTCTCCTTCCTCTGGTGGGGCGTATCGAAGTCCCGGAGCCCGGGAGCGAGCAGGGGCGAGGCGACGATGATCCCCTTTGCCTGGCCAAGCGGCAGCACCTCCAGCGTGTGCGGATGACCGCCCACATCATAATAGACCCCCAGATCATACTGGCCGGAGAGGATGCCTTCCCTGATGTCGTGACAATTGAGGCTGTGCAGCTGGAGCTTCACAGCCGGAGCCCGCTCCACGAAATCGCCGAGCAGGGTATGGAGCTTGTAGGAGAGCAGGGATTCCGCAACGGCCACACGCAGCTCCCCGTGCAGGGACGCAGGATCGTTGCATGCCGTGATGGCCTGCATGGAATGCAGGATGGCTTCCATATGCGGCAGGATGCTCTTGCCGGCAGGGGTAAAGACCATGCGCCGCCCCAGGCGTTCGAAAAGCCTTACGGAGAGTTCGTTTTCGAGCTGGCGCACCTGAAAGGTCACAGTGGATTGAGAGCAGTTGAGGCGCTGCGCGGCCTTCTGGAAACTGCCTTCTTCCAGGATGGTCTTGATGACGACGATGCTGCGCGTATCCACAGGCCCCTCCAGAATATATCGAGATTATAGAATCATGACTGCGAATATATTTGCTTTTTCGCATAAAGTCATCAGCGTACCCTGCAGAGATGTCGCTTGGCTCGGTACGGGATCGGGTCACAGATACGACAGTCGTCCCAAAACGCTACGGAGGGGCACATGCCTGCATCGGTACTTTCGGCTTTTTTCGTATTCACCTTCATCACGGCCATCACGCCCGGCCCCAACAACATCCTGGCTCTTACGACGGGCGGCCGGGCAGGATTCAGGGGCAGTATCCCTGTTCTTGCCGGGATCTGCGGCGGTTTTTTCTGTGTCATGGCCATTTGCGGTGTACTTTCTTTCTCGTTTTCCGTGCTGTCCGCCTCCTTCCTGCAGATCATGCGCTATATCGGGAGCGCCTATCTGCTCTGGCTGGCATGGAAGACCGCCATGCCGAAGGCAGGGGGCAACAGTGACGGGCGTGCCGATGCGGGCTTCATGACCGGATTCGTGCTCCAGCTCGTCAACGTCAAGATCATGGTCTACGGCATGACGGCCTATTCCGCCTTCATCCTGCCGCACCATGATTCTGTTGCGGCACTTCTTGCCGGGATGTGCTTCCTGACCATGATGGGCAGTCTGGGCACCATCGTGTGGGCCGTGGCGGGAGCCAGTCTGCAGAGCGTGTTCCAGCGGCATGCCCGTGTGACGAATGGATCGCTGGGGGCTCTGCTGGTCGGCTGTGCCTGGTCACTGCTGGATCAGTGATGCCGATGGGCCGCAAACGCCGGGAAAGGGCCCGCAGCCTACAGTCTTTATCATGCTTAAAATGCATGGATAGCTATTTGATATAGGTATTTTACCTGATAACTGCCTTTCTGCTATCTCCTCAGGGAACGCAGGCGGTCGCCATCAGGCCTTGTGGCAGCGGTCAGCCTGATCTTCATCATGAAGGAGAATAAGCCATGATGTCTCTGGACACATTGCTGGAACACTTGGATACGGGACAGCCGCTGGTCACGGGCACGGAAGCCTTTGACTGCATGCACGGCTATTCGTACGAGGCCATGCGCCTGACCGCGGAGCTGAACAATGCCTTCCATACGCCTGAAGAGATCCGGGAGATCATGGGGCGGATCACGGGACGTCCGATAGATGAGACGTTCCGACTGTTCCCGCCGTTCTATACCGACTTCGGCAAAAATATCCGCATCGGGCGCCGTGTTTTCATCAATGCCTGCTGCTGTTTCCAGGATCAGGGCGGGATCAGCATCGGTGACGGGACGCTCATCGGGCACCGGGTGACCCTGGCCACCATCAACCACGGCTTGCCGCCGGACCGGCGTCATGTCCACAACATCGCGCCCATCGTCATCGGCAAGGATGTCTGGATCGGTTCCGGTGCCATCCTCCTGCCGGGGGTGTATGTGGGCGATGGCGCCGTGGTGGCGGCAGGATCTGTGGTCCGTGAGGACGTTCCGCCGCGTACCATCGTGGCTGGTGTCCCGGCCAGGATCATCAAAACTGTGGAGCAGGGCGCCTAGGCCTGCCGTACCGTTGCGCGCAGGACGCCGCCCTGCGGGTCGTCCCGCCGGATCATGAACCGGCTCAACGCCGGACAGGGGAAAAGAATATGCAGTACGCGACGCATTACGAAGAAGGGAAAAAAGTTTCTTTCAAAAAGTTCGATCTCAATTTGGCGGGCCTGCTATTCCTGCCCGATGGTTTTGATGCGGACGCCAAATATCCGGCGGTGGTGGTCACCCATCCCGGCGGCGGCGTGAAGGAACAGTGTTCCTCGCTTTACGCCTGGCATCTGGCCCGGGCCGGCTATGTGGCCCTGGCATTCGATGCCTCCCATCAGGGCGAGAGCGAAGGTCTGCCCCGGTGTCTGGAAGATCCTTTCTCGCGCGTGGAGGACATCCGCTCGGCTGTGGATTACCTCGTCACCCTGCCGTACGTCGATGCAGAGCGCATCGGGGCCATGGGGGTCTGCGCGGGGGGCGGCTATACCATGAGCGCCATCCAGACCGATGTGCGCATCAAGGCGGCGGCCGGGATCAGCACCTGGGACGTGGGCGACAGCGCCAGAAACGGCTTTCCCGGTGTCGAGATCGAAAACTTCATGCAGAAGCTGCTGCAGGAAGTGGCCCGCGCCAGAACGGCGGCAGCCCGGGGAGAGGAAGCTCCCTGCTGGAAGTATGTCCCGGACGGCCCGGACGAGATCGACGAGCATACGTCCGTGATCCAGCGGGAAGCCTACGAATATTACAGGACGCCGCGCTGCAGTTATCCGACGTCCGTCAACCGTTACCTTGTTTCCAGCAATGACAAGCTGGCGGCCTTCGATGCCTTTGCCTATCTGGATACGGTGTCGCCCCGTCCTCTGCTGTTCATCGTGGGCAGCCGGGCGGATACGCTCTATTTCACGGAAGATGCCTACCGGCGGGCCAGGGAGCCCAAGAAGATCCATGTGGTGGAAGGAGCCAGCCACGTGGACCTGTACGACAAGCCGGAATACGTCACTCAGGTGGTGGAAGCCCTAAAAGAGTTCTTCGGCAAGGCGCTGTAGGCATAGCCCTTTCTCGTGTTGTCGGAGGGCTGCTCTTGCGGGGCTGTCTCCTCCGGCAGCAAGGCGCAGGCGGAGGACTGACCGTGTCCTGCCTTCCTGTGTGCTGTCTGCGGGATGGCCTGAGTTCAGGGCAGCGGAGAGGACGCACCCAGGTTTCTGCGCTGCGAGAGAGAGCCCGCAGAGGGAAAAAGAAGATCAGCCCGGCCTCTTTACACGAGGGGCCGGGCTTTTCGTCATACGGGAGAGCCGGTAAGCGGCTTTTGCCGGAAATCGTCCAGGTAGTGCAGACAGGCGGCAATCTGCCGGCGATACAGGGCTTTTCCGGCGGAAAAGCGTTTGACAGGCCCGGGCGGGCGTGGAATGGAATCATGTCCATGAACGCCGTCGTCATATCGCTGTTTCTTGGTGGGCTGGCCCTGTGCATCGTCACGGGCGCATCCTTGCTGTGGGCTCTGGCCTTCGGACTGCTGTGTTTTACCGGGCACGCTTTCCGTCTGGGCTTTCGGCCCCGCGAGATCGTGGGCCTGTGCGGCAGGGGCGTGCGGACCATCGGCAACATCCTGAAGATCTTCGTCCTCATCGGCATGCTGACAGCGGTCTGGCGTTCGGCCGGGACCATCCCCTACATCATCCATCACTGCCTGCCCTGGGTGGATCCTGCCCATTTTCATCTATGGGTCTTCCTGCTGTGCAGCCTGCTGAGCCTGCTGCTTGGGACCTCGTTCGGCACGGCCAGTACATTGGGCGTCGTTTTCATGCTGCTGGCGCGCACGGCCGGGCTCGATCCGCTCCTGACGGCCGGAGCGGTCATGAGCGGCATTTATGTGGGGGACCGAAGTTCGCCCATGTCGTCCAGCGCGGCGCTGGTCTGCGCCCTGACAGGGACGTCCATCTATGACAACGTACGGCTCATGTGGCGTACGTCCCTGCTGCCCTTCTTTCTGGTCTGCCTGGCCTACGTCCTGCTGCCGTCGGCACGGGCCGAGAGCCTGCCGCATGTGGACGGTCTGTTTGCCGACGGGCTGGTGCTGGATGCCCGGGCCCTGCTGCCGGCCGTCTTCATGCTGGTCCCCCTGCTGTTGCGCTGGGATGTCAAAAAAATCATGGCATGCAGTATCCTTGCCGGATGCGTGGTCTCTCTGGCTGTCCAGCAGATGTCACCGGCTGCCTTGCTGCGCTGTCTGGTGTTCGGCTATGAGCCTCCGGCGGGCATGGAGATGCTGGCGGGGGGCGGCCTGCTCTCCATGGCACAGGTGGCGGGCATCGTCCTGTTGACTTCGGCCTATGCGGGCCTTCTGGAGGCGACCGGTCTGCTGGATGGCCTTTCTTCGCTTTGCAAGCGGCTGTCCTTACGGCTGGGGGCCTTTCGGACCACGGTGCTGGCAGGCCTGCCCGTGGCTGCCGTGAGCTGCAACCAGACGCTCGGCATCATGCTGACGAAGCAGCTGTGCGCCCCTCTCTGGCAGAACGGGAAGGAGATGGTCCTGCCGCTGGAAAACGGCATCGTCCTGCTGGCGGCCATCATCCCCTGGAGCATCGCCGGGAGCGTTCCTTGCGCCATCATGGGCGTGGGACCGGAGTGCCTGCCTTATGCTTTTTATCTGTATATGGTGCCGTTGACGGACATGCTGCTGCGGCGCCGCTAAGACGGTATCCCGGCGACTGTCGGGCAGGGAAGAGCAGGAGGCCGCGTCCTTTTCCACGTGTTTTTTCTGCCCTGTCGTATGCAGTCCCGGCATCTGGTGGAGAATTTTTCCCGGCAGTGTCCTGTATGTAAAAAGCCCCGGCCTTCCTTCATCTGCGGAAGTGTCGGGGCTTTTTCGTTACCATTTTGGGGGGAACTGAACAGGGGCGCTCACTGGCGTCAGGCCATATTGCCCGGCAGTGTGTCCTTTGCCGGGGCACTGGAGAAAATGCTCTGCCGGGAAGCTGTTTTTTTGCCGGCCGGCGGGCAAAAGCGGTTTCCAGGCAGTTCGGCAGGCCGTGGCTTGGGGCGGTCGCAGAGAAGATCTGGCGTTTTGCCGCCCATATCCGGGATGCGGCTAGACCAGATACAGTTCCGTCCCGGCTTCCTGGAGCATGTGCTGCCAGTGCTCCTCGAGCGGGGCATTGGAGAACACGGCTTCGATATCGCAGACATTGGCCACCCGGACCATGGCGGAACGGCCGAATTTGGAATTGTCCGTGGCTAGGAAGACCCGGCGCGAGCATTCGATGATGGTCCGGGCCACCGAGACCTCCCTGTAATCGAAGTCCAGCATGTTGCCTTCCTGGTCGATGCCGGAGATGCCGATGATGCCGTAATCCACCCGGAATTCCCGGATGAAATTCTCCGCGCTGGGGCCGATGATGCCGTGGTCGTGATGCCGCACCGTGCCGCCGGCCACCACCACGTCGAAGTTGGGATTGCGGGCCATGATGGCGGCCACGTTGAGGTTGTTGGTCAGCACCCTCAGGTTGTTGTGCCCCAGCAGGGCATAGGCGACCTCCTCGGTGGTCGTGCCCAGGTTGATGCAGATGGAGGCCCCGTCGGGGATATGTTTGGCCAGCATCTGGGCGATGGCCTTTTTTTCAGGCAGGAAGAGCTTTTTGCGCTGCTCGTAAAGGATGTTCTCCGTGCTCAGCGGCATGCCGACACCGCCGTGGAACCGCTGCACCTTGCCCTGTCCGGCCAGGGTATTGATATCCTTGCGGATGGTCTGCGGGGTCACGGAAAAACATTTGGTGAGCTCGTCGATGGTCGCATAGCCGCGCGCGTTGAGCATGTGCAGCAGGGCCTGATGGCGTTCCGTTGTCTTGGTCATGGGGTGTCCTGATGGGGGTGAGGATGCCGCAATATACTGGAATGACAGGGGCCGCGCAAGCCGCTCCCGGATATCGGATGAAAAGGTTTCGTTTTCGAACTTCTATTATCAAAAAACGAAAATTGATTGACGCGGAGCCTGTCTAAGGCTTATGACAAAAACAAGTATATACGCCTGTTTTCCCGGCATCCTGTCGGGATCGGTCCCCGGATAGGGCATCCGGCCCGGCCGGATGGTTTGCTTTGTGAAACAGGTGGCCTGACGGGCAAAAGGCCGTCAGGGTGCGGAAAAGGTGCTCCTTATCTCAATCCCAAATCAGCAGAGGTGGATGATGAAACGTATCGTTGCACTGCTTTTGGCCTGCGCCTTTGTCATGGGTGCGCTGGCTGCGCCTGCCATGGCTGCCAAGACCGTCGTCATCAAGATCGCCGGTATGAAGCCCGAAGGCGAACCTGAAACCATCGGCATGCACAAGTTCGGCCAGTATCTGAAGGAACTGTCTGGCGGCAAATACGAGGTGCAGGTCTTCCCCAACAGTACCCTGGGCAAGGAAGATGCCTACATCGCCAGCACCCGTAAGGGCATCATCCAGATGTGTGCCACGGGTACCCAGACTTCGGCCCTGCATCCTGCCATGGCCATGCTGGAAACCCCCATGCTGTACGACAGCTATGACCACGCCCGCCGCGCCATGGAAGGCGAGACCTTCAAGCTGATCAATGAAGGCTTCACCGAAAAGTCCGGTCTGCGTACCCTGAACGCCTTCCCTCTGGGCTTCCGTCACTTCTACACCAAGAAGCCCCTGAACAGCGTCAATGACGTGAAGGGCCTGCGCATGCGCGTGCCCAACATCCCTCTGTACACCAACTTTGCCAAGGAATGCGGCATCAGCGGCCAGCCCATGCCCTTCGCCGAAGTGCCCAGCGCTCTTGACCAGGGCGTCATCGACGGCGGCGACAGCCCCCTGTCCGATATCGTGGCCCTGAAGATGTACGAGATCACCCCCCAGATCACCCTGACCGGTCACATCCTGGTGATCCACTCCCTGTACATCAACGAAAAGTTCTACCAGAGCCTGCCGGAACAGGACAAGGCCTGGTTCAACGAAGCCGCCAAGCGCGCTGCTGACGACATCTGGCAGATGGTGGAAGAAGGCGACGCCAAGGCCATCGAGACCATCAAGGCCGCCAAGGGTTCTGTGAACACGCCTTCCAAGGAATTCCACGACTACATGGTGGAAGCGGGCAAGCGCAGCTGGAAGCTGTTCTATGACACCGTTCCCAATGCCAAGGAAATTCTGGAAAGCGCCGCCAGCTACCGCGACGCGAAGTAACATCTGAACACCGGGGGATGCCGCATGGGGCGGCGTCCCCCTTTTTCGACCCTGAACCACGCATGCAGACACCGCAAACAGCGGTTTTTCTTCCGATACGCAGGGGGATACGATGAGCAGCGAAACCAAAACGACGCCCGCGACGGCTCCCGGGCAGCCGGCTGCCGAAAACAGGCACGGTTTGTCTGGCGAACTGCTTTTTGAAATTTTCTGTGCGGTCATCTTTCTGGGGATGATCGGTCTGGTCTTCTATAATGCCTTTTTGCGCTATGTATTTGGCGGAAGTTATCCCCCCAGCGAGGAATGGGCGCGCTTTCTTTTCATCTACATCACCTTTTTCGGTGCCATTGAGGCGTTCTACTGGAAAAAGCATATCGCGGTGGACATGTTTGTGGACATGTTCTCGGGCATGTCCCGCAAATGCATAGAGATCCTGGCCATTCTGCTGACCATGGGCGCCCTGGGGCTGCTGCTTGACGGCGGCATCACCTATGTGCTGCAGACCATCGACACCAACTCGGTCGCCACCAATGTCAACATGGCCTTCATCAACAGCACGCTGCCCATCATGGCCTTCACGGCCATCCTTATCTGCCTGCGGGATCTGATCGCCCTCGTGCGCCGTCCCGCCAGCAGCTTCGTCAAGGCGACGGAAGAGGAAAAGATCGAGCAGGAAATCAGCAAGGAGTTGTAGGGTATGGAGCTTTTTCTTTTCCTTGGCAGCCTCTTTGCGTTCCTGTTCGTAGGCATCCCCATCTCCATGGTGCTGGTGCTGTGCTCCATCGTGCTCATGTGGCATTCCGGCATGTGGGACAGCATGATCATCCCCTCCACCATGCTGGACGGGGCCAACAACTATCCCCTCATGGCCATCCCCTTCTTCGTCTTTGCCGGCGAGATCATGGCCGAGGGCGGCCTGTCCAAACGAGTGGTGCAGCTGGCCCAGCTCATGATCGGTCGCGTGCGCGGCGGTCTTGGTTATGCCGCCATCATCTCCAGCGTGATCTTTGCCGGTCTGATGGGCAGCTCCGTGGGTGAAGCCGCGGCCCTGGGCGGCCTGCTGCTGCCCATGATGGCCGAAGTGGGCTACAAGCCCGGCCGTGCGGGCGGCGTCATCGCCTCGGGCGCCATCCTTGGCCCCATCATCCCGCCCAGCACCAACTTCATCCTGCTGGGTGCGACCATCAGCGGCCTGTCCATCACCAAGCTGTTCATGATCGGCCTGTTCCCGGGCATCTTCATCGGCCTGGCCCTGATGGTGGTCTGGTTCTTCATCGTGCGCATCGATGGTTATAACGAGACCATCACCTTCACGCGTGAAGAAAAGTGGAAGATCATCCGCGACGCCACTCCGGCCTTCATGATGCCCGTGCTGCTGCTGGGCGGCATCCGCTTTGGCGTGTTCACGCCCACGGAAGGCGGTGCCTTTGCGGCCATCTACGCCATCATCGTCTGTATGGGGTACTACCGGGAACTGAGCTTCCGCGATCTGCTGCGCGTCAGCGCCCGTGCGGCACGGACCACCGCTGTGGTCATGCTCATCGTGGCCACGGCCACGGCCGTGGGCTGGTTCATCACCATCGCCCAGATCCCCAACCAGGTGACCGATCTGTTCCGGCCGCTCATCGACAGCCCCGTGCTCCTGCTGCTGGCCATCAACATCTTCCTGCTCCTGGTGGGCATGGTCATGGACCTGACCCCCAACATCCTGATCTTTGCCCCGGTGTTCTATCCCCTGATCACCCAGGCCGGTATCGACCCGTACTTCTTCGGCCTGCTGTTCATCCTGAACCTGGGCATCGGCGTCATCACCCCGCCCGTGGGTACGGTGCTTTATGTGGTCTGCGGTGTGGGCAACATCAAGATCACCAAGCTGGTGCAGGGCATGCTGCCGTTCCTGGTGACGGAGATCATCATGCTCTTCCTGCTCCTCTTCTTCCCCTCGCTCTCCCTTACGCCGCTCAACTGGCTTATGGGCGGCTAGGTTCGATCCGCATCTTTGTCATGCAGGGCCCCTTCGGGGGCCCTTTTTTTATGCCCCGTGATCAGAAAAGGGCGGCTGCGGCCATGCCGGAGGTGGGGGCCTGCATCCGGGATAGACCCGCTGGGGATTTCCTGCTGGGAGGGACGAACCCCGGGCAGAGGAAGGACAGGCGCAGGCATAGCGGCGTTGCGCCTTCGCCGTCGGTCAGGCGCTGCCCACGGTCTTGCAGGCATGATGGAGCTGAAAGAGGGGACGGTGCCTCTTGCTGATCTGCCGTCAGGGGGCCTTCCCTCAGTATCCTGTTGCGGATGGCGGTGGCAAAGATGAGCGTACACCATAAAAAAAGCATCCCCACAGGAGATGCTTTTGTGTTTTCAGGTTCGTTGTCAGCGGATGATTCAGGCAGAGCGCGATGTCCCCAGCCTGTTCCCCAGCAGGAAAGCCAGCAGGGCCGCGAGAGTAGAGGGCACGATGGCATGGATGCCGTACATGGAGGGCTTGAGGACGCTCAGAGCAAAAAAGCAGGCCACCCCCACCAGAATGGAGCTCAGGGCGCCGGCCGCATTGGCCTTGCGCCAGTACAGGCCCAGCAGCAGGGGCCAGAGGAAGGTGGCTTCCAGACCACCAAAGGCAAACAGGTTGATCCAGACCAGCAGGTCCGGCGGCTCCAGGGCTGCCATAAAGACAACGGCGCCGATGGCGGCCGTACAGCCCAGACTGAAGCGCTTGATGCGCTGCAACGGCATGCGGCTGCTGTCGCCCTTCAGGACGTACTGTACATACAGATCCTTGATGATGGCCGCTGAGGCCAGGAGCAGCATGGAGTCCACCGTGGACATGATGGCCGCCAGAGGCCCGGCGATGAAGACCCCGGCCCAGAACGGCGGCAGCAGCTCCAGTATCAGGCTGGGCATGGCCATGTCGCCTACGGCAAGGCCGGGGATGACGGCCCGGCCCAGTGCCCCGGCCAGATGGACGCTCAACAGGAGGAAGCCAATGATGACCGTGCCCATGATCATGGCGCTGTGCATGGCCCGTGAGTCCTTGTAGCCCATGCAGCGCTGGCTCGTCTGGGGCAGTCCCAGTACGCCCAGACCAACCAGTACCCAGAAAGAGAGGATCATGGGCTGGGGCACGGCATCCTTGGGCCCTGTGGGCGTGATGAGACCGGGATCGATGGCCTTGAGGCGCAGCATACAGGCCTCCATGCCGCCGCTGGCCTGGACCACCGCCAGCAGTACCACGACGGAAGCCACAGTCATGACGATGCCCTGCATGGCATCGGTAAGGACAACGGCACGGAACCCGCCCAGCGCGGTATAGGCGATGACCGTGATGCCGAAGAGCGCCAGCCCGACTTCATAAGGGTAGCCGGTGATGGCCTGGAACAGGCGGGCACCGCCGATGAACTGGGCCGTCATGGCAGCCACGAAAAAGACCAGCAGGGCCAGAGAGCAAAGGATGGCCACGGCGTCACTGCCATAGCGGACGCGCAGGTAATCGGTAATGGTCACGGCATTCATGGCCCGGGCTTCCATGGCGAAGCGTTTGCCCAGGACCCCGATGGTCAGGAAGACGGTGGGCATCTGGATCATGGCCAGCAGGACCCAGCTCAGACCCACGGTATAGGCCACCCCAGGCCCGCCGATGAAACTGCTGGCACTGGTGTAGCTGGCCACCACGGTCATGGCCAGCACAAAGCCGCCCATGGAACGGCTGCCCAGAAAGTATTCCTCAAGGAAGCCCGACGCGTTCTCATGTTTGCGGGAAAGTTTTCCGGCCCACAGGGCCACCACAAAGGAAAGCGCCAGATAAAGGACGATGGGGAACAGCGTGGAGGAAGCAGCCGTCATGGACGTTCCTCCCGGCCGGGATGGTTTTCGGGGGAGGGCGCTTCCGATGCCTGTGATGCATCGTCATCGTCAAGGGGCATGTCCTTGAAGAAAAAGCGCACCAGTCCCCAGACGAGCAGACAGGCTACAGGGTAACCCAGCACACAGCTGTAGAAGAACCAGTCCGGCATGCCCAGCGTATAGCTGTAGTTGTCCGGGGAATCGCTCCCCAGTCCGTAGGCTGTCAGATACCACCAGAGGAAATACAGGGCGTAGGCGGCCAGGGCGAACAGGGCTTCCCGGTTCGCCTGAAGGAAACGCGAGTCGTTTTTGCGGGCCATGGAAACTCCGGGGCTGAAAGGGACGGGACGGCCACTGCTCCCGCCAGTATGACAGAGTGTGCGCCCGTAGTCGAGCAGGCAGCCATGAAGGAAAAGTATCCCGCCGGGATAGAGGTAGAAACGAACGGCATTTGCTGTGCCGTCCTGGGCCAATACCGGGCCAGCTCCTGCCGTCCGTGTCTGCCCTTTTGACCTGCAGGGCCGTCCTGCGTAGGCTGGCGGGAACACGTCGTACGGAGAACGAAGACCATGCACATGCTTGCCGCCATCGATCTGGGGGGGACCCACTGCCGTTTTGCCCGTTTTGCCGCCACGCCCCGGGGGCTGGATCTGGAGGCTGTGGAAACGTGTCCGACAGCCGGCCTGCAGGACAGTGATGCGGTCCTGCAGCAGTGGGAAAGCTGTCTGCACACCCCGCTGTCACGGGTGGCAGCGCTGGTCATGGGCGTTGCCGGGCCTGTGCAGGATGGCCTGCGCGCCCGTCTGAGCAATGCTCCCTTGCGGATAGATCTGAACGCCGTCATGCCGCACTTCGGTCTGCGCCGGGCCCGTGTGGTCAATGATTTCGTCTGTGAGGCCTGCGCCTGCCTGACCCGGGTGGGGGAGCGGTCCCTGCATCTGCTGGGACCGGCTGACATCCCTTGTCCGTCGCATCGTTCTCCCGGGGAGGCACCTGCGCCTGTGGCCGTTCTGGGGGCCGGTACGGGACTGGGGTCCGGCTGGCTGGTCCCGCAGGCGGACGGCGGGCGGCTGTGCTGGTCGCCCCTGCCGTCAGAGTCTGGGCATCAGGCCTTTGCCTTTCTGGGGCGGGAAGAAGAGGACTTCGCGGCCTTTGCCCGTGAACGGCTGGGACGGTCATTGCTGCGCCCTGATGACATGGTCACGGGGCGCGGTCTGGCCGTGCTGCACCACTTTCTGACGGGCCGGGATCTGACGCCTGCCGCTGCGGCGGCCGAAGGTCTGGTGGGGGATCATCCGACCCTGCGCTGGTATGCCCGCTTCCTGGGGCGGACATGTGCGCACTGGGGGCTGGCCACGCTGTGTTACAGCGGCCTTTTCCTCACCGGGGGCATGGTGTTGCGCAATCCCGTGGTCACAGAACATCCGGCTTTTGCGGAAGGTTTTTCTCTGGCTCCGGAGCTGGGTGTGCTGGAGCGTATCCCTGTCCGCCGTTATACGGATGCGTACAGTGGGCTGTGGGGCGCGGCCTGGCTGGCAGGTCAACTGGCTGTGGGCAATACCACGGACAGTTGATACAGGGACATGCCGGGCCCGGAGACACGCTGCTGGCCTTTGGCAAAAGTCAGTGATTTCTGGAGTCGGATGGCATTATCGTTGACCGTAAACAGGCACCTTGCCCCGGCATGGTGCTGAGCAAAAAAGGCCGCCTCTTGCATTATGCGGGGGCGGCCTTCGTTATCCGGGAGTATCTTTTTAGCCGAGCCGTATCAGCATGGCCCCGCCCATGACGATGAGGATGGCCATGATGCGCGAGCGGGAAAGCCGTTCATGCAGGAAGATGACGGCCAGCAGCATGCCGAAGATCACGGAGGTCTCGCGCAGGGCCGCCACCAGGGCGATGGGGGCCAGGGTCATGGCCCAGAGGGCGATGCCGTAGGAACGCCGGATTCCACCTTGTTCACGTTCTGACCGCCGGCACCACCGCTTCGGAAGGTGTCCCACTTGATTTCACCTTCGTTGATAACTACGTCGAACTCTTCGGCTTCGGGAAGCACGGCTACGCTGGCGGCTGAGGTGTGTACCCGTCCTTGCGTTTCTGTGGCCGGTACGCGCTGCACGCGGTGCACGCCCGATTCATATTTCAGTGTGCCATATACATTGTCTCCCGTCACGGAGCAGACAATTTCCTTGAAACCGCCGGCTGCACCTTCGTTGGCGCTGGATATCTCCATTTTCCATCCCTTGGATTCGCAATACTTGGTGTACATGCGGAAGAGGTCGCCGGCAAAGATTGCCGCTTCGTCACCACCCGTGCCGCCACGAATTTCGAGGATGGCATTACGGCCATCCTGCGGGTCGGCGGGGACGAGCAGCAGCTTTATCTGCTCTTCCAGTTCCGGTTGGCGGGCTTGGCAGGCATCCAGCTCTTCGCGTGCCATTTCCCGCATCTCCTGGTCTGTTTCGTTGGCGATAATTTCTTTGGCTTCTTCTATGCCGCCCAGTACTTGCATGTACTCTTTGCGGGCATTCATCAGGTCGCCCAGTTCTTTGTACTCTTTGGTGAGTTTTACGTAACGCTTCTGGTCGGCAATCACTGCCGGGTCTGTAATCAGCGTCGATACTTCTTCGAAGCGGGCAACAAGCCCTTCGAGTTTCTCTAATATGGTATTGTTGTCTGCCATTTATTTTATTTGCAAAGTTTTTGTACCCATCCATATCTCCGGGTGGCGACGCCATAAGTTATGACACACCAACCCAACAATGCAAGTATACGCATGAACAGCCTGAAAGAAAATGGTTTCGCTGATAACTGTTCCCACGTATCATACCCCATATCTGCAGTGATAAAAAGGCAGAAGAGGCAGCATAAGATATAAATCAGTTTCTTCATTGAATTAGTATTTGAATTCTCCGAATTCGCTCTTGATAATCAGTTCTTTCTGATTGCTTTCTTCAATATGTC
>OGZO01000020.1_pt1 | contig 70261 bp, 79 predicted proteins | sample 1576721 | NCBI WGS metagenome assembly OGZO01 (sample SAMEA3541516, study PRJEB24748) | human gut metagenome | biome: human gut; feature: human-associated habitat; material: faeces | place: China | collected 2012 | reverse complement strand
TTGCAGGTGGAAAGGGTGCATTTTCTTTCTTTAAAGAATTTACAGCATCTTTTAAAGAGTTGACTCCAAGATTTTACTCAGAATATGGAAGACGAGTAATGTGGACTGGTCTTGTTGTAGGTGTTGTTGGTATTATATTAAGATTGTTTGGTCTTAGTGCAGGTCTTAAAATTGCTATAGGCGGATTAGTTTCAATGGCATTTGGGGTAGTAGGTTGGGGAGTTCTGACTGAAAAGGCAAAATTGTACTCAAGTATGTATAAAGATGAAAATAATACAAATCAGAGTATAATGCAACAAGCACCACAGCCAGCACCTATGGAAAATCCTATGGATTTAGGAGGTTTTGATAACAATCAGGATTTTTCTAATTCCCAAGACGATGATTGGGGTAGTTTTGAACCATCAGATAGTGATGAGTCTTGGGATGATGACGGTGTAGATGATTATGATAGTGATGATGACGGTTTTGATGATGACTTTGGTGAGGACTTAGAAGTTAAAGGCGAAGATGGTATGGATGCAGATACTGCTTTAAGTACATTACAGGATATACCAGCAGGTATGTATACTCGTCAATATCTATTTGATGCGTTCAATAAAGTATTACCTACCCTAAGACCAGATTTTGCACAGATGAAAGAATATGATGAAGCTGATGATAGTTTTCTTCGTTGGGATGAGATGCTTAGAGAAGCAGCTCAGGCAGCTGGCTGTAAGGAAGATTTCTTACCAGAGCTTCAGAAGTTGCAGGAAAATTTATTTGTTATTAAAGTAACTTGTGATAGACCTACAGGTTTTAAACCAGAAGCAGTTGCAAATGAGTTAGCGAGTATGTATGCGTATAAAGATGGTGAGAGAAATGAGGCAGTTTATGCTACATATGATACAGTTGGTATGCAGTGTATAATTACTATCTATACTGGTGGTTCTGCTCTTGTTTCACTTAAAGATATGTATAGTCAGGTTAAGAGCGAAGTGCTCAAAGGTGATAAGTATTATATGCCAGTTATCTTAGGTATTGACCAAAATGGTAAGGTCATTTGGTGTGACTTTAAGAAGATTGAATCTTGTATTGTAGCTGGTATGCCACGTTCAGGTAAGTCTTGGTTAGTGCAGGCAATATTAACTCAGCTTTGTGCATTTGTACCACCTAGTGAGCTTAATTTTTATATTTTCGACCCTAAAGCAGGTACATCTGACTTTAAGGCATTCTGTTTACCTCATGTCAAGAAGTTCGCTTCAAGATATAAAAATGAGCAAGGTACTATTGTAAACCCTGAGAGCATAGGTATTCTTGAAACACTTGAGAAAATTGTTCGTATAGAAGCACCTAGAAGAAAGAAATTACTCGGTGATGCAGGGGTAGTTAATATTTGGGACTTTAGAAAGAAATATCCAGATGTCGAATTACCATTATTATATATCATTATTGATGAAGCAGTTACTCTTGCAGAGGATATGGAGAAAGAGGAGAAAGCAGCATATCAGTCTTATGTTACTCAGTTAATTACACAGTTCCCTAACTTGGGTATTCGTGCATTCTTGATTCCTCACGTTGTTAAAGACCAGATTATTAAGAAAACTGCTACAGACTCAGTTAAATGTAGAATATCTGTTAAAGGTAGTCCAGACCATATTGAAGCTAGTACAGGTACAAAACCAAGAGACTTTAAGTATAAGCTTTGTAATGTAGGTGATATGGCTGTAAACATGCCAGATATAAGTCCAAAGACTATGTTTGTTCATGGGGTAGCTATCACAGATGATAATGAGAAAAATAATCAAATCTTTGACTATCTTAGAAGAATGTGGATAAAGCTCGACCCAAGTTGTGCAGACACTGAGGTTTCTAAGAATGCAGAAATCGAAATTGCTAATCAGAAAGCTTTGGATTCTTTGGAAGATGATTCTCCAATTGATGAAGTTTGGACTAATTCTAACGATGATGGCTTATCAGGTATGAATGCTGATGCTGTCGAAGATGATGACGATTTTAGTTTATTTTAATAATATCTAGTTTGGAGGGTTAGCTATGACGAAAATCCCTACCTTGTATTCTGATTATAGAGAGTGTATGCTTGACTTGGACATATATGGTAAAATTGTAGCAACTCCTCAGCAAAGTATTCAAGAATTAACTGAAACTTTGTTTGAGGAGTTTCAATGTAGAAAGCCTATGCCTACTTTAGAGTATAAACGCTATGAGTTAAGCAGACTTGTAAATCCAGATTTTAGGATAGCCTATAATAAAGAGTTAGAATTACAGGATAATGAAAGATTGTTAGATTTACAATCTGATGCAGAAGCATCTTTCGAGAATATTGATTTTGAGGATTTAACCTCTTTAATACCTACAACTAAGGAGTTGTTTAGCTATGAAAATCATATTACAGATGATATGAGAGATGAAATTATTGCTAAGTATGATTTGAGTACTGGTGAGGAGTTTAAGCCAGGTATCAGTCAAACGGAGAATATTGTCGGTTCTGTTATTGAGAATGATAATTTGGTATTGTCAGAGGAAAAAATAGCAAACTTAGGGGTAGATGAAAGCGAGGATGAAGTTACTATGGCTGAAGACCCTATGAAAGTTGAGAGTTTGACTACAGAGCAGGAAGAGATCAAGTATGAAATTGATGATGACGAAGTAATGCTTGAGGATTCAGACGAGGATGATTCAGACAGCGATGATTACGCAGATTATGGTTTGAACGATGACTCAGAAGATAGCGAAGATAGGGATACTTCAGATGATTACGATGAAGAAGAGTCAGAAGAATCTGATGATGATTATGCAGATTATGACTCAGATGATTCCGATAGCGATGAAGACGATTACGGAGATTATGACGAGTCGGAGGATAGTGAAGAGGATTATGAGGAGTCAGAGAGTGATGAAGAATCTGATGAGGATGAGGATGATTATGAAGACTATGATGATGACTCAGAAGATTCAGATGACTATGATGATTATGACTCTGATGAAGAGTCAGAGGATTCAGATGAAGTAGATGACTCATCCGAAGAAGAGTCTGAGTCAGATGACAGTGAAGATGATTATGGTGATTATGACTCAGATGATAGCAAAGATGACTATGAAGACTATGATTCAGAGGATTCTGCTACTGAGAACGATTATGAAGATTATGACTCAGGTGACGAGGTTTCAGGTAGTGTAGATGAAGAAGGAACAGAGCAGACAAACACAGGGGTAGTTAAAAAATCAATAGATTTAGATGACGATGATTTTGATGTAAGTTCGTTTATAGATTCTGTACAAGATGAGCCAGTTACTGTAAAATCTGAGCCTATAGTTAATAAGTCTGTTGAAACACCTATAACTCCTATTCAAGTAAAGACTAATGCTCCACCACAATCGGAGATTATAGATAGAAGTGCAGAGCCTACAGAAATTAGAGCGTTTCTTCGTAAGCATCCAAGATGTGAATATGAATTTGCTTTGAAATACTTCACTAAGAAGCAAATAAATGATGCTATTAAGATAGGAAAAATTATTAAGAAAGGAAATATCTTAAAGATATAGGAGGTTCAATAATGAAGAAAAGAGTTTTATCCTTAATGTTAATTGCTTCAACTCTAGTTACATTAACTGGTTGTGGTGATAGTGATACTATTTCAGAGTTAAATAATATCAGTGCATTAAATGCGGAGTCTAGTGTTTCAAGTAATTACAGTTTATCTTATACTGATGAGCAGGAAATGATTTATGCTCAGGTATCAAATAGACAGTTACTTGACTTAAGTGCTTTATCTGCTTGTTCAAGCAATGAAATACAGCAGGTAAGAAATTACATGGATAACATTGATAATCAGTTAGTCGGTAAAGTTAAAGTTGTAGATTATGACGATGACTTAACTAGACGAACGGCACAGGGCTTAGTTACAGATGATGCTGTAGTTAATGCTACATTAACTGATTATTTGTTGTCTTTTATGCAGCAGACACCTTATTATTGGCAGAGAACAAAGACAACAATCAGGGGTATTGATTCAAAGTCAAGAAGTATTATTGTAGATGTTACTTACAAAACAATCAATTATGAGAAAGAAGTACAGGATGATAGTACAATTACTTTAGGAGACCCTAACTATGATACTTTAGTTAAATCTCGCTACACAAAGTATATTAATATCTTAGCTACTCAGCTAAATAACCCGACAAACCCTAATTTACCACAGTTGATTAATGACTTTAAGACATATTGGGGTGAGCCAGAAGATATTATTGAAGAGCAGAATAAGTACAAACCTACAACTTGTATTTATAATACAGGCAATCAGAAAACTTATTCAGGTCTGATTAATTCAGATGCTGAGAAGTCTACAGGTACTATGACAGTTCGTTATGTACTTGTACCAGAGTATGTATTAGGTATAAACTTAGGGGTAGAATGTAAGCATATGTACATCACAGAGTTTAGTCTTGATAATGATGTAACAAAGAATATGTCAGCATTTACTCAAGAAGGTTATCAGACAGTTACAGATAGTGTTTATAGCTTGATTTATTCTTATTTTACAGCTTTAGATGAGTCTGACTATGATGGTTTATATAAACTTACTAATAACTTCAATACTTTAGATAAGCATTATCAAGATGTGTTTGATTCTACATATCAGAAGCATGATGGTTATTCAATAAGTTTGTTTGATATTACAGGTACTCATATTAAGTGTGGTGTTACTATTTCAACTAAAGAAAGAGCTAAAAACTCAAATATGACATTGCCAGTATATACAGATAGATATTATATGGAATTGGAGCTTGTCGGAGACACTCTTAAGGTTGATAATATGGTATTATTGAGCAGAAAGCTTGAAGGCGAGCCAGCTATTTCAGAAGATGAAGTTGAGGATACTGGATTTAGTGCAAATATTGACTTAGATAATGATGACAAGGTTGCAATCGAGAAACTTATTTGTAATTTCTCAGCAATTCAGCTTCAGGAAGATACAACATCTGATAATTTCTCTAGCTTAGTTGATACATCAATTACTACAAATCAGCTTTCAGCATTAAAGACTAATATGACTTCATTGTCAGGTTCAAAGAAAGTAGTATTCTTACAGAATTATCAGCAAGGTACTTCAAATTATGCATCAGTTAAGTGTAAAGAGTTGTTCCAAGATGATAAGAATGCTATCGTGGAGGCTACAACAACTTATGAGTTCATTATGAAGGGTGGAAATTGGTATATTTACAATTATGATGTGAACTCATCTGTAAAACTTGATACAACAAACCTTATAACAACTGGTAGCCTTTGCTTAGTTAGTCCAGGCAAGGTAGAGTCTTATACTTCTCAGATTAAAGGTTCTACATCTACAAACCTTGATGAGGTATCAGATATTTCTGTATCATTTGACCATAAGTCTTATACTCCTACTGAGAAAGAAGGAAATGTAGAGCAGGGGTACGTTCAATACACAAGTGCTGATATTACAGCAGATGAATTTAATCTTGTAAATCAGACTGGTAACTTTGCTTATTCTTCAATTGATGACCTTAATAAGGATATCGAAGATGTTGAGTTAGCTTTAACTTCAGCAGAGGGTAGTGATGGTAACGTAGGTACAATTATCTATCAAGCAATGGCTACTTACTTAAATGTATCTAATAGCTATTATATGGATGATGTAAGTAAACAGGATGCTATTGATACAGCTAAGGCAAATTTATCAAATGCTAATAGTTTACTTAATAATTTAAAGACAAGCAATCCTAGTGTAGTTACACAGTGTACAAATCTTACAGCAATTATCAGTAGTTTAGGAGTAATGCTTCAGTAATAAGGGGGTAGTTATTTAATGCAAATCACAAAAATTGTGACAAATAATATATCTCCGAAAGAATCAGGTGTATGTGGGGAGTTTTCCGTAACTTTGGATGACTCCCTATGTATTCATAAAATACTGGTAGTGTCTGGTGAGAAAGGACTTTTTATTACATTTCCTAACACTGGAGAGATGAGAAGATTTTCAAAAGCGAAGAGATATATGGATATTGTTCATCCAACTAATAATTCTTTAAGGCAGTATATACAGAAAGAAGTTCTTATCAAGTATAATGAGGAACTTGAAAAATTAGGTTAATTATAACTGAGGTTAGTCAATAAGCGTTGATTGACCTCAGTTTTTTATTGTCCAATTTACTATATTAGTTTGGGTATTAAATTTATAAAAATTTTGGAGGTTTATTATGAGCAGAGCAAAAGTTGTTAATTATTATAATGATAGATATTGCGGTTCTATGCCAGAAGCACAGTGCCAGATGTTAGATAAAATTATTGAGTTTGATAGTATGAATGCTTGTATCAGTGAGTTTGAACATGGTATTTATAATATGTCAAATTCAGATGTCATAAATTTTATTGAGGATATTGAAACCTATGGATATCCTACACAGAATTACGAAAAACCATATGGTACTTTAAGACCAGAGCAAACTTTAGGGGTAGCCTTTATGATTACCGCTAAGAGATGTATTCTTGGTGACTCAGTAGGTATGGGAAAGACTGTAGAGTCAGCAGGAGTTATTAATTACTTAACAAGAATTAGGGAGCAACAGGGTAGACCTTTAAGATACTTAGTCCTTACACAGAAGAATTTAGCTCATCAGTTTAGACAAGAGTTAGTTAAATTTACTGGAGAATTTGTTAATTTGATTGAAAGTGGCGAGCAAAAATCTATTGATATATTTACAAATTCTAATCCATATCAAGACCAGCTTGAGTATAGTATTGTGGGGACACACGCTCTTTTAACTACTAAGGGCTTTATTCAGTGGCTTGAGCAATGTAGAACAATGGGACAGGGTTTCCCTTTTGATACATTAATCGTAGATGAAAGCTCTTGTTTAGGTGGTACAAATACTCAGATTGTAAACGGTTATAAGGCTATTAGTAAGTATTTTGAGAATATTTATTTCTTAAATGCAACTCCATTTGAGTCTAATCTTATGGTGTTTTATAATCAGTTAGCCTTACTTGATAAAGATTTATTACCTACTAAGACTAATTTTACTAAGGAATACTGCCTTATGGATTACAGAGGTATGTATCCAAAACCAACAGGTAGATATAAAAACCAAGCTCAGTTTAAACACTTAGTAGGTTATAGATACTTTGCCAGAACTCGTAGAGATAAGGGTGCAGTTATGGAAGATTGTGACGGTAAGGTTATTCTTTCACCTCTTTCTAAAGTACAGAAGGAATGGCTTAGTAAGTCACAGTTAAATCGTATGGTTTATGATTGCCCTAACTATATTGACCCATCCATTGAATTTAATATGGAGAGTGTACCTAAGTTAGGTAGTCTTAATGACTTGTTGAAAAATGAGTGTGCAGAAGCCGAGTCTATTATTGTATTTGTACATTATAAAGAGGCTCAGAAGTACATTTCAGAGTGGTTAACGAAGAAGGGGTACTCTAATCGTGTTTTAAATGGTGATACTGATGATACTTCACGTCAGCAGATTATTAACGGGTTTAAGAATTGCGAGTATAAAATTTTAATTACAAATGTACAGAAAGGTTTAAATTTCGGCTCATGTAATTATTGTATTTTCTATAGTTTTGACCCAAACCCATCACATATGATTCAGTTTGAGGGTAGAATTACACGAGATTTCGATGTTATTGGAAAGCATATTTATGTGCTTTGCTCTAGGGGTAAGGAATATGAGACTCTTAATAAAGTAGTTCGTCAACGTGCTAAGGCAACTGCTGATTTCACTAATACAGATTTGTCTGTTATTATGAACATTCTTTTGGGTTCACTTAAGGAGGAGGACGAGTAGTGATTTTTGTAAAGAGGCAGAAAGAGAATATTAATATGACGTTTGTAGATAAGATTGTTAGAGCTTACTTCAAGTGCCTTAAAGAAAATAGATTAGATTTGACTTGTAGCGAGATTGCAGAGTTACTTAGATACTCTATGTGCAAACTTTTAGACTTGCAGTCTAAGGGGTACTCAGTTAAGATTGAGAATTTAAGTTACACTGTTATTGAGGAGTTAGTACCAGTTTTAGATGACTTCAATGTAAAGGATATGACTTTTGAGTATAAAACAGGTTTATTAGAAGCCTGCATTCACGCAATGGAAATGTCAAGAAAGAAAGTAGAGGTGTAGGTTTTGAGTGAAAAGATATTTGAACCAGCTCAAGGGGTAGTTAAGACTTCCAATTCTATGCTTTCTTTTAGCGATTGTCCTAATAAATGTATAGATGGTTATTATATAGACCCTTATAAACATAAACGAATGAAGTGTATGTACTGCGAGAATAAGCGTAAACAGTTAGCTCAGAGTAAAGTACAGTTAGAAGGTGATAAATCTATTCAGACGTTACTTAACATACCTAATATGTTGAGTGGTTATGGTAGTTTACAGTTTGCAACTATTGTACCTATGGATAGCCAGTATTTTAGTTTTGATGAACCTCTTAATTATATGACATCTTTATTTGAGAAAGCATCATCAGGTGACTGCTCTGAGGAGTCATTACTTTTTAATTTAGGTAAGGTTTCTTGTGTTAGAAATTTCATTAATCCTTACTTAATGCGAGCATATATAGGTGGTGCTACTGTAAGTCCATATATTACAGCAAGAGATGTATTTAATTTGGTGCGTAAAGAAGCAGGATTAATTTCAATAGTAGAAGGGGTAGTTGTTGATTATACTAATGATTATGTAATGAATAATTTGAAGTATAATGACTTATTATCTACGGATATTTGTGTAGTTCATATTACAACAGGGAGTCTTTATACTCAGGTAAGAGCAGTTAAAGGTTTGATGCAAATGCGAGCCAGTAATAATAAGAGTACTATTATTTTTACTGATGCTTGGTATACGAAGTATGAGAGTGAATTAAGAGATTCATTGCAAATGCTATATACTTTGGATACACCTTTAGATAAGAGTGTAGCAAGGCTAGTTAAATTTGAACGTATTAAAGAAGAAGATTTAGATGACTCTGATTTTGATATTAAGAAGGTTAAGAATAAAGAGTCCTCTGCATTAAGTGGTCGACAGCAGATAGCTGGTGCTACTTCTGCTCAGTTTAATAATATGTTTAGTTCTAAAAATAATTTATAATATATAGTTGACTTTTTTCTTATTATATGGTATAATTACTATGTAATAAGAAAGGGTAAACTTTGCTATGAATAAATTAATCCTCTGAAGTGGGTGAGCAGAACGGTCAAGGCTCACCCATTTTTATTGAGTATTTTTATAAAGTGCTTAGTTACTATTGACTTTTGTTGAGTTAGATGTTATAATTATATTGTAAAATTTGAAAGGCTGTCAGTATTGTTAAAAACAGGGATTTAATTTCTAATAATGATAGTGTTACTTCTTGTTATTAAGTACTTGTTACAGTTTTCGTATGAACTTTATAAATTAAATAAATGGAGGAATTTTATATGTCACAAGTTTATGATGACAGTAGTATTGACCAGCTTTTAGGTGCTGAACGTATTCGTAAGAGACCTGCATCAATGTTAGGTTCTTCAGGTTTAGCAGGAGCGAGACATGGTTTTACTGAGATTTATGGTAACGCTTTAGATGAGCATTCCGCAGGCTTCGGTAACCGTCTTGATGTTGTTTACTACAAAGATGGTTCTGTTTCCTTAAGAGACTACGGTAGAGGAGTTCCACTTGGTTGGAATGATAAACCTAAAATTAAAAATTGGAATTGGCACGTTATTTATAACGAGTTATATGGTGGTGGTAAATATGAAACTAATCAGGAGGCTTTGAAAGCTATCACAGATTGGGATTCATTTGACCCTACAGCTTTTAACTATCTGTTTTCAGTTGGTTTGAATGGCTTAGGTGCAGCATCTTGTCAGTACACTTCAGAGTTCTTTGAAGTTAAGTCTTACAGAGATGGAAAATGTACTTCTCGTTCATTCGAGCATGGTATTCCTTTAGTAGATGGAAAGCCTTTTGATATGTTTTCAGCTACTCAGTCTGAAATCGAGGCAATTCCAGAAGAAATTACTGATACAGATGAACCAAACGGTACATTTATCCATTGGAAACCAGATGATGTTGTTTTTGATGACATCAATATCGGCGGAGATTGGTTACTTGAAACTTGTAAGGATGTAGCAGGTGTTGCAGGGGTAGAACTTCACTTCACAGATGAAAATAGCGGTAAGGATATTACAATTCCAGCAGGTACTTTAACTGATATCGTTATTGACCACGCAGGAAAAAATCTTGTAGCTAGTGAAGATGGAGAGCCATTCGTTCTTACAACTGATAGTTTTACTCATGGAAAGACTAAGGTAGAAAATAAGGACTTTGTTTATGTTTGTAAGTGCGAGATTGCTTTCGGATTTACAAAGAATGAAGTTCCAGTATCTTGTTTCCATAACTCAGTAAGAATGATGTCAGGAGCACAGTATGATGCAGTACAGGATGCTGTTACAGGTTTCTTAGCTGAGAAATGTAAAGCTAAAGGTGTTAAAGTTGATAAGCGAGATTACTTTGGCACATTTGGGGTAGCTGTTAGTACTTATTCTAACTATGCTAGTTTCCGTAACCAGACTAAGGATGCTGTTGATGACTTATTCATTTATACAACAGTTCGTGATGCATTACTTAATAAACTTCAGATGGAATACGGTAAGGGTACTCCAGAGGTTGTAAACTTAGTTGATAGAGTTGTTGAAGAAGCACTCAATCGTATTCAGACAGCAGAGTTAAGTGAATTAGCTCGTAAGACTTCTAAGTTGAAGAAAGAAAAAGCACCAGATAAGTTTGTAAGTTGTGATGCTTATGAGCAGAAGCGTTATGATGAGGTTGAGTTATGGATTACAGAAGGTGATTCAGCAGCAGGTGCTGTTAAAGATGCTAGAGATGGTAGTTTTCAGGCTATTTTCCCAATCAGAGGTAAAGGTCTGAATGTTGCTAAGGCGGATTTAAAGAAAATCTTAGCTAATCAGGAAATCAAGAAGATATTCGCTATCTTAGGTACAGGTTTTGACCTTAATATCAAGGGCGAAAAATTCTTCAATATGGAAGACCTTAAGGTTGGAAAAATCATCATCGCTACTGATGCCGATGAAGATGGCTATCAGATTCGAGTTCTTCTGTTCCTTACATTCTACAAACTTGCACCTAGACTTATCACAGAAGGTAAAGTCTTTATTGCAGAAACACCTAGATTTGGTATTGACTTATCAGATGGAACTAGAGTGTACGCTAAAGATGATGCTATGCGTGATGAGTTGATTAAGAAGTATGCAGGTCGTATTACTCACATTGGTAGATATAAAGGACTCGGTGAGGTTAATGAGGATATTCTTCGTGAGACTACTGTAGCACCTGAGACACGTACTCTTATTCCAGTAGATTGTGACCTTAACAATCAGACAGAAAGAGACCTTATTGATGCATTATTCGGTGCTGATAAGTACAAACAGAGAAAGTCTATCGTTTCTACTGTTCTTGGTGCTGATGTTGTAGATATGCTTAACGATAGTGCATTGCTTATCGGTGAGATTGAAAACTCAGATATTGATGAAGGTATCGAGTATGAGGAAGTGACAGCTTAGGGGTAGTATTTCAAAGAATTGATTTAATGGGTACTATATCAATAGTACCCTTTATTTTTAATAATAAAAGGAGATTTTTATGAGTTATAAGGATATCAAGGTTAAAGGTTCTACAGGTAGATATACCGATGAATTTAAAGAAGCCGTTAAAGACTTGATTAGAGAGGGTAAAAACTATAAAGAAATCGCAGATTTATTCGGTATAGACTCTATCAACTCAGGTTATAGACAGCTTATTTGGAAACTTCAGCGTGATGTACACCATAGTATAGAGGTTAAACAGCTTAAAGCTAATAATACAAATACAGAAGATACATCTAAAGTATCTGAGGATGCTATTGCAGAGAAGTCAGATGAGATTATCCTACCTACAGCAGGTGGAGGTATGTCTATGAGAGAAAAGAAGAATGTTTTAGAGCCTGAGTGTAGAAGACCTACAAGACAGGAGAGTTTGAAACGTTCTAAAGAGTTGTGTCAAAAAGCAATTGCTGAGAGAGCACAGGAAACAGTAAAAGACTCTGAAAAATTACACAGTTCTGAGGTATCTGAAGAATTAGTTCCAAATGCAGGGGTAGCCCCAAGAGCCGAAGACATTATTGGGGTAGAGCAAGAAGCAAAGAATACAGAGCCTAAAGCTGAGGAGATCGTTGAAACAATTATGAAAGAAGCGGAAAATCATAGAGCTGTGTTACAAGCATCAGAAAAGATTTTACCATCACCAGAAGTATTATCCTTAGTTTCAGACCTTGATAGACAGGTTTACAATATTACAAGACTTCTTTCAGCTAAACAGATGGAGGTTGCTTTATTAGAGACTAACTTAGTTACACTTAAGGAGATTAGAAGTAAACTTGTAGAAGGGTTTTAAGGAGGTTACTTTATGCAAGATTTTATTGCAGTAGATTTAGAGACTACTGGTTTTTCTACAGATACTTGTGATATAATTGAAATAGGTGCTTGGAAAGTTAAAGATGGAGTTGTAGTTGATAAGTTTAATACACTTGTCAGACCTATACTTTATATTCCACGCACTGTTCAAAATATAACAGGTATTACAATGGAAATGGTAGCTGATTGTGAAACTATAGAAACTGTAGGTCTTGAGTTCTTTGATTGGTGTGAAGATTATCCATTTTTAGGGTATAATTTACCTTTCGATTACAAGTTCTTATGTGCAAAGGGTAAGCCATTAGGGGTAGATTTCACGCTTAAGAATACAAGGCAAGGTATTGATGTTTTACATTTGATTAAAAAATATTGTAAGGGTGAGAGTAATAAGTTGAGAGATGTTGCTGAACGATTTCAAATTGATTTGAGTAGTTCAGACCAGTTCCATCGTGCCAGTTATGATGCTTACATAACTAAGTTAGTGTACGACAGACTTTTATTCTCTTACCCAAAGGTGTTTGATATAACAACACCTACTATTTTAGATACTAATAATGGACAGTATGGGAAGGTGGTTAACAATGATACGCTCTCGTTTAACTGAGTTTCTGAATAAATATACTTTTATTCAGGTAATATTTTGCTTTTTACCTATCATTTTTATATCTGTGTATATGTTTGCATATATGACAGCTGTTATGAATTCATATAAGATTATCACTACAAACAATCAGATAGTCAAAGAGAATATGAATGCGGATTATCTTAAAGAGGTTTCTTACTTTGAAGAGAACGATGATAACACTTATAGTGCTACAATCGAGGGTTCAAGTAGTGAAGAGGTTGAAGTCGAATTAGGTGATGTTATTTACACAGTTTCAGTTCAGGATATTGATTGGTACAAACTGGTATTAGCTGATGGTAGTATTTTATACCAAACATCTTGTGACTTTATAGATGATATTGAGAAAGATGGCGAAGATTTCAAGATTACAGTAGGAGATAAATCTTTCAACATATCAAGGGGTAGTTCATTAGTCGATGTTATGCTCGATGAAGATGGTTCTTACAAGCTTTCATACATTACAGATGAAGTTGAGGATAAAACGCTTGATTCGCTTAATACTTTGGAAGTGTTGTTAAAAACAGATAACAAGTATAAAATCAAAGTTACAGCAAGTTATACAAATACAGTCGATAATTTAGAGTTGAATTTCTGTTCCAACTTGCCAACCGACAATATGTATTATGATGAGTCTACACAGCAGTATATAAAGAATATATCATCAGATTTCGCTAAAAACTTGATTATATCTTCAAATATTGTAGTGGTTATGGTTTCTATGTTAGCATATACAGTTCTGCTAGGTATTTTAAGGCAGAGGAAAGAGTTAGTATTACTGAGAAACAATGGGGTAGTTATAGTCAATATATTTGCTCTTTTGATTTTACCATTTTGTATGATTTTAACAATGGTTTTATTTTAAGAGTTATGAGCAGTATTTAACGATACTGCTCTTTTTTATTGTAGAAAGGCTTGACTTTTGTCAAGAATAATGGTATAATTAATGTAAAGGTAAAACTAGAAGCTATCTATGTGAGTAGTTTCTGAAAACTTCAAGCTACTTTTATAGTTTCAGTATTACAAATATGAAATTCAAAAATTATATAAAAGGAGATATTGTGCAATGAGTGAGAAAGAAGCACAGGTTTATGACCTTACTACTATCTCTAAAGGTGTTGATTATCTTAAAGATGGTTATATTGACTATGCTAAGGAAGTCATTACCAATCGAGCTTTGGTAGATATTTATGATGGTCTGAAACCAGTTAATCGAAGAATTCTTGCTACACTTCATAATGATAAGGTTACAAAGTCTTATATGAAGTCAGCTAGAATTGCAGGAAATGTACTAGCTTTACACCCACATGGAGATGCATCTGTATATGCAGCTATGGTTTTGATGACTCAGAAGAATGGAAGTTTAGCATTTCCGTTGATTGATGGTTCAGGTAACTTTGGTGGAGTTTTCAAAGATGACCCGCCAGCAGCATCTCGATATACAGAAGCCAAGTTACATAGTAATACGGATGAATATTTTGAGGATATGAATGGTATTAATATGATACCGAACTTTGACTCAACAATGAATGAACCAGAAGTGTTACCTGTAAAATTTCCAGCAGTTCTTGTAAATTCTACTTCAGGTATTGCTGTAGGTTTCAGTTCTAATATTCCATCATTTAACTTTGTTGATGTTTGTAACTTAGTTAAGGAATACATTAAAGATGGTCAGTGCCATACAGTTATCGAGCCAGACTTTGTAACTGGTGGTTACTACATTAGAAATGAAAAAGAACTTATGAAGTTGATGAAAGCAGGTACTGGTAAAATCAAGCTTCGTGCAAGAACTATTATTGATGGTAAGAGAATTCTTGTTACTGATGTACCTTATGGTAAAACAGTTCAGAAGCTGGTTAAACAGATTAATGCTTTAAATACAACAGCAATTCGTAATGCTTATGACCGAGATGACTTTGGTAAGAGTACACTTCTTACTATTGATTGTTCTTCAAAGAACAGGGTAGATGAAGTCCTTTACACAGTATTAAAGGATACAGATATGCAGTACAGTTATAGTGCTGATATCACTGTAGTTCAAGATGGAATGCCTAAGCGTCTTGGGGTATGGTCTATCATCGAAGAATGGGTTAAGTGGAGAAGAGAAGTTCTTACTAAAGAATATCAGTTCCAGTATGATGCTCTTAAGGAGTCATTACGAGAAGCAGAAGCCTTTATGAATGTTGTAAATGCTTATGAGAAGCGTATGGAACTTGTTCGTATTATTGCCGATTCAGGTAGAGCAGAGGGTAAGAAGTATATCAAAGAAAATTGGACAAGAGAAGAAGTTCCAGAAGATTTGATTGATTTCTGTGCAGGTCGTTCACTTCCAAGTTATCACGATGGTGGTAAGTTTGCAGGGATAGCAGCTACAGGTGAGGCTCAATTAAAGACGATTGCAAGTGACATCGATAACGTAGATAAGATTATTTCAGCTCAGATGGATGCACTTATCAATAAATATGGTAATGTGATGAAACGCAGAACTGAAATTACTACTAAAGATTATAACTTCATTGAGGACAGCACAGCAACAGCTAAGGTAGTTGACGACAGCTATTGTGTTTACGAATTCAAGAAAGGTTTCTTGCGTAAGTTGAGAGTTGTAACAGGTGATAAAGATGCTGAATATGTTATCGAAGGTAAGTCAAATGATACTCTTATTGCTTTTGATAACAGGGGTAGATTACTTCGTGTTTACTGTCAGGATTTACCTTTAAGTGGTACAGACATCGGAACTTACTTACCGACATATTTTGGTTTGAAAGAGTCAGATGATTACAAGATTACTTGGATTGGTAGAATGCTTGGTCAGGAACTTGTTCTTCTGTATAAGGATGGAAATGTTGGTTTCGTAGATACATCTGAGTGGATGAACAATAATCGTAATGTAAAGGTTCTTCAGAAAGGTATTTCAGTAACTTCAGCACCTATGCTTGGAGCAGTTCTTCAGGAACTTCCAGAGATGTTATATGTAACCGATGAAGATGGAAATCTTGCTTGGTGTGATACTTCAGAAATTAAGCATAAAGACCGTACAGCGAAGACGAGAGTATTCGACCTTAAGAGAAATACACCTCTTGATGGTTACTTGCCTATTGAATTTACTACTGGTATGACATTAGTAAATAACTATGGTGAATTCAGGGGTAGACTGAAAGAACTTAAGAATTTAGAGGACTTCCGAGGAGATGCAAACGACTTCATTGATATGATGTAGGTCAGGGGTAGCATATGTCTTATAGATGTATGCTACTCTTTTTTTGATTTGTGTGTAATCTAACATAAGGATGGTGATATTATGTTAAATAAGATTTACAAAATTTACTTTGCAATATTGGATAATAAAATGGTAGCTAGTAAAAACTTATTTATAGCTACTTATGATATACGATTTAAGGTTTATAATATTTGGTATTTAGATAGCTTTGGTATTCCACAAATCTTTGATAGATTTTTATGTAGAACTGAATTTGAGTTTAAGTGGAATATACTGATGAGTAAGGAGGGTTAAGTAATGTCATTATTAAAGAAGGTAAGTACAGTTATAAGTGGACAGACAGTAGAGGTAAATTTACCAGACAAGAAGACCATCTTACTCAGGGGTAGAAATTCATTGCAGATAATGTTTATTATAGAAAGCTTATTGAGACAGGATTTTACTGATTATTTTCGTACATTAGATAAGCAGTTTGGTTATGATTACTCAGAGCCAGAGGGTACTTCCTACATAAGATTTAATGATGGTATTATTATGGGTAAGGACAAAGCTATCCAAATTCAAGGGCAAGTTCCAAATATTCATGTAGTGAGATACTTAGGTTCTTGCAATAAGATTAGAAGTTCATATATGTCTGAAATTATGAATACACAGGCAAATACAGAGGTAGATATGACAAAATACTCTCATATTATATTTGATTCACAATGGATTCGTCTGATTGCTTCAGTAAATAGTATTTTAGGCTTTGAATTTGTTAAGTTGGAAAATGAGCAGTTACAGTTTAACTTCGATAACACAAAGGAAATAGGGGTAGAGGGACAAGAAATTATATATTTACTCATTGCTGAATGTACTCTCACACCAGAGGGGTACTCAAGAGTTTTACTTTTGCCAAATATTCCATATTTAAGTCCAAAGACACAGGTTAAATTACTTGAAGTTTTGGATAATTTTAGAGGACATACTCTAACTTTATCTTTAGCAAATATACAGCCATCAGATTTAAGTGCTTCAAGCATAATATCTTTTTTAAATGTTTAATTTGTTGTAACTTCAGTTTAATGTTAATATGCTCTATAAAAATTATAAATTTTTTGGAGGTATTATAATTATGGCTGATGAAGCATACAAAACACCTGCAGAACAGTTGGAGGAGTTGAGTGATACTCTTATAAGTAGTATTATCAGAACTGATGATTTATCTTTGGAAAATCGTCAGTATCTTTTTGGTCAGTTCAATCCAAGTGTGTTCAAAGATGAGAACTATATTATTTATACAATTTTTTATAACTTTAAGGATAAACATATTTCTCCAGATGAGTCATTTATTAAATTGTATTTAATGCGTAATACGAAGTTAATTAAAGATAGTGCAAAATATATCAATTTGACTGAGTTTCAGGATTTAGATGATAATCCACTTGTTGCCTATGCAGCAGCAGTTTTAAAGAAGTTTACAAGATTACTTACTTTAGAACCTATCAGCAAAGATGAAATGCGTCTTGAAGTTGAGCGTTATAAGCAAGAGTATAGTGCTTTTGAAATTAATCAGGCTTACAGCCAGTCTAAGATGATTTTATATGAAGGAGTTCAAATCGGTAATAAATTTTATCAGGGGTACGCAGATAGTGTAGCTTATGTAAAGAAGATTATCGCAGATATTGAAGCTGTCTTAAATAAAACAACAGGTATTGGTTTTATTGATTCCAGAACAGCAGGAATTGAAGATGATGACGATGCAAAGCCAGAGAAGATTGGTGATTTTGACCTTATTAACGAATTAAACGAGCAATTAGGGGGTATCTTTACTTCGATATTCTACAATATTCTTGCACCTACTAAGGGTGGTAAGTCTAAGTTTACAGCTCGTATGATTCATACTTGTGTTGTTAAATATGGTGTAAATGCTTCAGTTTGGGCACACGAAGGTGGACATAAAGCTTGGTGGGCACAGTTACGAGCAATTCATTATGAATATCTTTATATAAGAAATAAGCCAGAGGGCGAGCGTCTTGCACCTTTATCTCAGAAGGATATTTTATATGGAAATTATCCTAGTGAAGAAATCAGAGCACTTGAACAGGAGTCACGATTAGATTTATTTACAAACCCTAATTATGGTGTTATTAATATGATTGACCGACCTTTCTTAGGAGAGTCTTTCATCGAGGAAATTGAGACATCAGTTCAGTTAAATGCTTCAAGAATTGTATTGATTGACTATTTACAGTTGATTAGTTCAAATGATAAAGGTAAATCTAAACCACAGATTATTGGTAAAGCGTATCAGGATTTACTTGCTTATGCAAAGAAGAGAAATGTTGCTGTTGTTTCACCATCACAGTTTACACAGGATTTCATGAACGAAATGGCTAAGTCGAAAGATGGTCAGCAACATGAGGTTCGTACCGCAGGTGGTGAGTCGTCTGAGATTATTCGTACACCAGATATCAATATTGCATTATATGCAAATACAGAAGACTTGATTCGTAAAGAGATGACTATTATGTCTGTTCCATCTCGTTTAAGCGAGCCATTTCCAGATGCCCATATCTACGCTGATTTATGTAGCTGTGTATTCTCAAGTTTATCTGATGAGGAATAAAGTCACAGGGGTAGTTATCTTTTAGAAAGGAAATAATGATGAAAGACTATATAATTATTTTTGCAGTTATTGTTATATGCATAATTATTATAGCCTTAAGGTTTAGAAATGCATATTTAGAAGAGGAGAGAAAGAAAAATGAAAGAAGAAACAAATTACGCTAGATTGAAAACTGGTATGATTGTACAGCATTTCAAGAGAAGTACAACAGATACATCAGACACCAGTTATTGTTATATGATTATCTCTGATTGTGTAAAACATACAGAAACTGGTGAGTTATTTGTAGCTTACATGGCTTGCTACGGAGATTGCAGTGTTTATGTAAGACCAAGAGATATGTTTTACAGTGAGGTAGACAGAAGCAAGTATCCAGATGTTAAACAGCAGTATCATTTAGAAGAGGTTACAGATAAAGAGTTATTAAAAACTTGCAAGTCTGTTTCTGATGAATTTGTTTCAAAAATGCAAGAAGTTTTCAAAACTTTAAGTTAATTTATGTTATTCCAATTTGGTTTCGAGTATTGGTTTTGGTATATTTTTTACCGAGTAAAGTATATGATTTACTGTAACAAACCTTACAAAACTCGAAACCATTTTTTTAATATAAAGTCGATTTCAGTTTTTTCAAGGATTTTGGAGTTTTATTTTGGTATCTTAAGTGCATTGTAACTATAATAGTTAAGCGAATTATTATGTAATGAAATAAGCATCCTAGAAAAGTTTATATTCTACATAATATCTGTATATTCTATATAATCTAGTAAAAGGAGATTTTTAATATGAAGAAAGCACTAAAACTTATTGGGGTAGGTTCAGTTGCAGTATCTGTTGTAGGTGCTATTGCCTATGTAGTTAAGAAAGTAAAAGAGGTAGATGACTATAAACTGCCTGATGATTATGAGCCTACAGATGATGTTGTTTATCATACTGAAGATGATTTTGAGGAAGGTTCTGAGGATTTCTCTTTCGACTCAGATGATGATGTTTTTAAGAACAGTATGTCTGATGAAGCTTTCAAGGAGTTAACAGGGGTAGACAAGGCTGAAGCCCTTGCTTTTGTAGCAGGAAAATTAGAGGCTGATAATGAGAAAGTAGGCTTTATTATTCCAGACGCAGTTCTTGCGGATATGTATAATGTATGCAAGAAAGATACATTAGACTTATTCAAAATGCTTTGCGGAGTTACGAGAGAGGAAGCTATCAATGAACTTATTGCCTACGATAGTGATATGTATAAGGCAGAAGAACTTTCTAAGCTAGAGGATAAAGAACTGTGTCAGTTCTATGCTGATTATAAGGTAGAACGAGATAAGTCAGAGAAAGAAGCTACTAAAGAGAAGACAGAAGAAACCTCTCAGGGGTAGATACAACATATCAGCTCAAATGAATATATTAAAGCATCTGATTTATAATAATCAGGTGCTTTTTTATTGCATAATTTTAAGTACCAAGTTTTTGTCAGTTATTAATGTGAACCTTACATCTTAGTATAACTTTTATGAAAGGTTTTCCGAAAGGAGTCGTTTATTATATGTATAAGATACTACATAATGGTATGAACCTTGAATATGTAGCAAGTATAACTGAAGTAAATAAGTATATAGAGAAAGAGCTAGAACCTTATAAGAATTTAAGACCGAAATTGAAATATAACTATGAAATTGGTAATGCAATATTTCTCTGTTACGAGTATTATACAAAGTATTGTGAGATGTTTTTGATAGAGAAGGAGGATTAAAATGACCTTAACTGAAAAATTAGAGTGCATTAAGCAGTCAGAGTTATATAAGCTTTCTTTTGATGGTAAAGTTCTTGGACTTCGTGTAAAGATATATAATTCGGAGACAGAGAAGTTTAATTACTATGACTTTGAGTTAGAGTTGATTAAGAGTAAAGAACTCGTAGACTTTGTAAAAGGCTTACAAGGTATGAAGTCTATTGCTCTTAAACGACAGAATGATATGTTATTATCGGGTGCTGAATTGAATAATAATATCGTTATTCAAGAGTTCGAAGACTCAGGGGTAGCAGAGTCTGTTTTGTATAAGTTAAAGATGATTTACGATAGTAAAAATCAATCAGTTTTTGAGTATAAAATTAAAAGTCATACAGAAGACACTGATTGGACAAGAGTATATTATACTATTGAGATTGCAAATGGAAAGTTTATAGACGTTATGTGTATTCCAGAAACTGACCATATTTATACATATACTATGGATACAGGAGATGGTGGAGAAGTATATGATTCAGATAACAATAGCTTTGCAGACTTTGATTATGATGAGAATAGATGTTTACAATTAGCAGAAGATGAGTATGTTAAAGATTACCCAGATTGGCAGAGAAAGGTGGGAGAGTAAATGTACACTGTGTTAAATAGTTATAAAGATAATACTGGAGTCACCTTTTACGCTGTGAAAGATTTATCTGATACATCAGGTAATATTGAGGTAGTATCTGAATCAGATTTGAAGTTATTAGTTCTTACAGACTTAGATGCTAAAACTCAGTCAGGGGAAAAGGTCACAATAACAGGGGGTAGTCTTATCTGCAATGTTGAGGACGTTACTGACCAGCTTAATGCTCAAATGGAAGAAGCTTCAGAAGATTATGATGATTATTATGATTATGACGATGATGAAGACGAAGTAGAGTCTGAGGAAGATGACTCAGATTATGATGATTTGTATGCTGATGACGAAGAGTCCGAGGCTACTGATTCCACTGATGAAGAGGATGATGATTACGGAGACTATGTTTTCTATGGTGACGAGGATGAAGTAGAAGATGCTGAAGGTTCTATTGTAAGTAAGCTCTACGAATTGTTAACTGAAGAACAGCGTAAGGTATTAAAACGTTATTACCTGTGGTACAGTCAGCGTATCTTTACAGATGCACAGAAAGACCCAACTTTAGGTTTTAAGAATAAAGCTCGTATGATTGTAAAGAAACAGCAGTTAGATAGGCTTAAAGGCGATGGAGATTGGAGATATGCAGGTTGGTTAGACACAGGGGGTACGCAGTATGGTTATACTTGTACTTTAGGACATCCTTTACGATATTTGCATTTAGCTTGGGATATTACTATCGGAGATATTGAGGAGTGTTTCTTCGGAGAGGAATATAATGTTGATTATGAAAAGATTATTCAGTCTAATCATTGTATTGTTTTCGGCAGTAAATGTATTGGCGATTTCTTTGAGGTAGATAAAGAGTGTGTAGCAGCTTTACGAAGAACTCAGACAGACTCCCTTAAGGATATGGCTATTTTATATGACATCTATAGCGGAGGTAGTCTTGATGAAGCTAGTAAGAGTTTTGAGCTACTAGATGAAATTATGGATAAAGTAACTTTCAAAGATACTAAAGGGAGTGTTCTTAAGAAAGATTATGTTAGAATATTACCAGCAGGTATGGAGTTATTATATAAACAGTTTAGAGATTTAGGTATGATTCCACCTAAGTCGCTTGTTCAGGAAATTAGAAGTACACTTGTTGGTTGGACAGATGGTAGTAGATATTTCCTTAATAAATGGACTGGGTATTTAAGATATCCTACAAGTAAGTTAAATGATGTACTTAAAGTTTTAGTAGGAAAACTTTATAGAGAAGAACTTAACAGTATAGATTATAGGTCTGTACAGTTAGGATATTGCACTTCATTAAGTGAAATTGTTGGTGCTTTTGTTACAGTTATGTTTGTATATGAGTTGTGTGGTATCTATAAATATAACGCGGATACACAGAAAGATGAAGGTGGTAAGAGTAAACCAGTCAGAGAAGCATTTGCAAGGTTATATAATGAAGCACAATCAGGGGTAGTTAGTGATATGACATACTCAGTAGCTACTATTGAGAAATTATTGTGGATTAGCTCTCACTTATCTGCATTTAAGACAGAATGGAGATATTCAATTTATATGTTTGAGTATCCTATTGATGGTTCAGACTCAGCAACTATGAAGGCATCTGTTTTGGATGAGCACGATAGTTTGGTACAGGAGACATTAGAGGCTTATAAGTCTAAATCAGGGGTAGACTTGTCAGCTGAGATTACTCTGTTAAAAACTGGGTACGCTTTCTTTACACAGCTTGCAAGAAATCCAAGAAATTATGTAAGAAAGAAATATGCAGAAGTATTTGAAGCTAATGAGAACTTAGAGTTTTCACTTGATAATGTTTATGCAAAGCTTTCTTCTACATTTGAGAGTTTTGAAAATCATTATCAAACATTTTCAACAACTTGGATTAAAGCTTACAAGACTAGAAAGTTTGAAGAGGTAAAGCAGAAGAAAGAGGCTGAGAGACTTGAAAGAGAAGAGCAGGAGAGATTAGCTAAAGAGGAGGAAGCTAAACGACTTGAAGAAGAGCAAAAGGCTAAAGAGAGTGTAAGTAACATTGATACACCGAAAAAAGTAGTGGAGTACTTATTAAATAGTGATTTGAGTAGTTTATCTAAAGATTGGGATTTACCTAAAAATATTCTTGAGACTGTAAAGAAGTCAGGTAGAGAACCATCAGATAGACAGTTTTATCATATCAGAAGATTATACAAGCAGGTGTCAGGGGTAGACTACGATGGAATAGGTTCTCAGAAAGAGAAAACTAAATTATCTGATAGACCAGACCTTGAGAAAGCAGTAGATTATATCTTAGCAAATCAGGAGTTAATTGAAGATTGCATTAAAGAACTTCCAAGTAATCATACATCAACAGTATCTAAGTTCATAGGTGTCCTTACAAGTATCAAGAAATGGGGTACTATGAGTGAAAATCAATTACCTTATGCTCAGGCAGCCTTAATAATATTTAACAGGGAGGATAAGTAATGAGTTACTTTTATTTAGGTAGAACAAATGATGGGAAGTCATTGATATTAGATACAGATGATATGAAGACTGATAGGTTTACAGATAGTGAGGTTAAAAAGATTAAGACTCTTGGAGTACCGGTTAAGAATTTTACAATGAATGATGCACATATAGGTTTGACTTGCAATGAAAATAAATATGCAATTTACTTTGGAGAGTATGAGAGTCCAATTTATCGAGGAGAATTTCCAACTAGTTGCAGAAGAAATGATATTGTAGGATTTGATATAAGACTTGTTTCAGTAGGTATTTTCGATGGTTATATCTATTTTGGAGTTATATGTAATTGTTGGGTAAAATATGATGTAGAAGTTCCTATGGTAATGTGTCAGGTAGTTAAAACAAGTGTTGAAGCTGTGGCATATTCAAGCTGTGTTGCTGTTTATACAGAAGAACCTGTGTACTTTTCTAAAGAGTCTTTCTATGAAATGCAGAAAGAGCAATGTTTCGGTGATTTTCCAGACTTTTATGTAGACCAAGAAAATTTGAGTGTGAAAATTACAAAGCAGTATCTTAAAGTGTTTGGGGTAGTTTTTAAGAACTCCCCAAGTTATGAGAAATTAGACCAGAAGTTAAAATGATTTTGTAACTGGATATAATTTGCTAGACTTTGAATTTTCTTGTAATTATTATATATGAAATTTATATGTTCAAGGAGGTAATTATTCATGGCAGTCAATAGAAATGACCAAGAACTAAGAAATAGAGCTAATGAGTCTGCAAAGAGGGCTAAAGCTCTATCACCTAGTATTCAGTATGCTATTGTAACTGTAATGCCTAATATTGTAAATGGTGCATTTTGGGGATTTACTGATATGAAGAGCATTCAGGAGCATATTGAAGCTATTAAGAATTCAGAGGGTAATCTTACTGTAAGAAAATTGGGTAATGCTTGTCTTATCGAGGCTAATCCTAATTACTTAGTTAAAGCTATTGGAGCAGTAGATTCTAATGCTTTAACTCAGAAAGATTTACAGGTTATGACTCAGAAAAGAGCAGAAGCTCAGATTGCTTTCGAGAAATTCTTAATTGCTAAAGGCAAATCAGAGTATCCGTTTGGTGGTACGATTGGTATTTATTGTACCAATGATGTAACTACAATCTCTTACAAAGGAACAAATTTCCCTGCATTCAGAGTTGATATTGTAACCGCTTTAGGTCTTTTATCTAAGTATGGTTATACTGTTAAAGTTAAGGATAAATTTGTTTCAGCACAGCAGGCTTCACAGGCAGGTCAGGCTTTATGGGATTCAACTACATTAGCACCTACTAAGACTGGTATTTTCATTGATATCTACGGTACTCTGCCAGCACAGCAGATGAAAGAGTTAGAAAAGCAGTTTAAAGCTAAGTACAATGTAAAATAATCTAATAATGTATTGTCAGGGGTAGGCTTTCCGTAGTCTACCCTTGTTTCTGTCTTAGGAGGTCAAAATGCTTTGGTGTTTGCATAATGATAAACATGGAGAATTATATTCTTTGGATGAGAAAGTTTATATTGTCGATACAGATGACTTGAAAGTAGATAAGTCAACCTTTGGAGAACTCTTACCTTATTTGAAAAATGGTTTAGTCATAGAAAATGTCAGTACAGATATTACCGATAATCTTGCAGACTTTGTAGAAGTGAAGAATGCATTATCTATGAGTAATAGATTATTAGCAGGCGATTTAAGTATGTTAAGGGGTAGTTTAATATTCAAGCATTGTGTATATAGAGTAAGGTTTAACTACTGTAACACAGCCTACGATATACAGTTAGAAGCTAGAGATAACTATTTAGCTTTTTGGATAAATAAAGATGTTTATTACTATATTGGCTTAGTAAGTCAAGGCTTAAATTATAATACTTGGTCTGCTCATTTAGAATATGCTTATATGTGGAATGGATATATAGTAGTAACAATAAGTGTTAGAAATAATCTAGGTAACGCATCTTGCTTAGTTAGATTGTTTTTGAAAGATGGTAGATTTATTGGAACTTGTATCACAAATCAGATTAAGTTGTTAAATGTTTCTTGTTTAAGAGAAGAAACTGATGAGTGTAAAGTCATAACGACAAAGTACAAGATTAAGAATTTACCATATTGAGTAAGGAAATTATTATGGCATTATTTGTATGCAATTATCAATATATGTTAAAAGGTATCAATTATTGGGGAGCAGCTTCATTACCTTTAGGTGCTGAAGAAGTTCTCTATATTGTTGATACAGATGATTGGAAAGTAGATAAGATTACTGTAGGAGAATTGGCAAAGCATTGGAGCGATGAGTTAGATGTAGTAAATATTGATATGAATCCAAGTGTAGGTGCTTTATTATTTACAGAGATAGAAGTAGACTTTACTGAATATGGAAGAGATAGTCATATGTATCTAGGTAACAAAGATTACGGCATTCAGTTTACAGAAGTTGATGGGTTAGTAATCAAAGTAAGAGGGGTAGAACATAACCTTATTTACACTAGAGTAGATTATCAGGGGTACGAAGAAGGCTCTAGCTATTTTAATGAAACGGGTAGATGGTGTTATAGTCTTAGTCTTGATGGAAAGAATATATGTAGTGTATATTGAGGACTAGGTATTTTGGAGAGTGCTTCAGTAAATATTGCATATGCTTTCAAAATAAAGGAACTTTTTGTAGTTCGTTTAGTTTGTCTTTTTGAAGATGAGCCAGTTTCAGTAACTTTAGTGTTCAGGGGTAGTACACTTATCGATGTTTATTCTTCTGGAGAGAATGAAGAAGTGTTTGAGTTAGATGACTTTGAGCCTATCGATACCATATTTCAAACAAAGTCAAAGATAAAAGGAGAACCTTATTAATTTGCTTTATAGTTATTAATTTCTATTGTTTTGGAGGAAATTTTAATGACTTTTAAAGATTATATTTTAACATATAAGGTAGACGATAAAATCGTTGCAAATTTGTTTGATTATTATGAGGTATTTGTCAAACATTTAGATAAAAGATTTGAGCAGTATAGTTACTATACATCAAACTTAGTTCTATGCTACTTTAAAGACCATAATGATGTTAATCCATCTATGGGCTATCTTAATGATAAGCACTTAAAAGGTGTGAAAGTGTGTCATTGTTTTGGTTGTGGTAAAACTGCTGATGTAGTTAGGTTACATCAAATTCTAAGTAAGCAGTATTTGAATAAGACTTTAGATGAGAAAGAAGCTTGTATCGAAGTAGCTAATTTATTTGGCATCCCTTATGAAGAATTCGATGAATTAGATGAAGAGGATTATGAAACTAAGTTTGCACGAACAATGCGAAAGCTTGATAGTCTAAAAGACCATTACACAATACGAGATTATCACGAAAGTATGAAATCACTCAGGGGTAGCAGTGATATGGGCAAAATTGACTTAAATAAGGTTAATAGTGAATGTATCAAGATGATAGCAACAGTCAAGCAGTTATATGACTGATTACTATAATATTAAATAAGAAGGAGATATTTTTATGAGAAAGAAACGAGGTCTTGTTTCTGTTGTTCTTGCAACAGTTATGATTGTTGGTGGTCTAACTGGTTGTGTGGCGGAAAAGGTAACAGCTGAAAGTTTAGTTAGTAATGCTTTTGGTTCTGAAGAAGTCAAGTCTTTAGATGCTGATGTTACTCTTAATCTTGATATGGATGTAGATGCATCTGAGCTTACAGGTTCAGATACTACAATGAATATTGCAATCGGTTTAGATTGTAATGTTAAATCTACAGAAGATGTAGCTTATACAGATGGTAAAGCAACTATATCATTCTTTGGTACAAAGACGAAAGCTGATGTAAAAACTTACGCAGATATAAAAGAAGGGGTAGTCTACAACTATGATGAAGATTCAGATAGCTGGGTTAAGTCTGATTTAGACAGTTCTTCTTTCGATTTTAGCAGCGTAAGTAATAAAATCGATACAGATGTATTTGAGAACCTTGAATTAGCTGAAACAAAGTCTAAAGATGAAGATTATACAGTTACAGGTACAATTTCTTCTAAGAAGTTACAGGATTTGTTAGGTGAGGATTTAAGCGACTTCACATCAGGGGTAGATACTTCTGAATTAGACTTAGATAACTTGAATTTTGATGTTACAATGATATTTGATAGAAGTTCTAAGCTAATTAAGGTTATGTCTTATTCAGTAGATCCTAAAGCTTTTGATTCAGATTCTTATACAATTAATAAGTTTGATTTTTCTATTACACTTAATAGTTTAAATGAAAACGATGACTTATCTATCCCAGAAGATGTTACTAAGAATGCGGTAGAAAAAGATACTTCATTTGGAGGTTTCGAAGACGATTTAGACAGTTCATTTGGGGTAGATTCTGATGAAACTTCTTCTGAACTTTCAGTAGAGGATAATCAGACATTAGCTCAGATTTACTTAGATACACCTTTTGCATATCAGGATGATATTGAGGGCTTATTAGTTAATTATTATCCGAACATTAAGAACCTCGATAATGATACAATGATTTCTCTTATGACATTCTTTAATAATTACGCAGCAGATGACTTTGCAAATTATTTAGATGTTTATGAGTATTGGTCAGAAAGCGAGAAGAAAGCTCTTGCATTGTTATACGATTTAGGTATTGTAGATGATGATACGTTAACTTCTTTTGATATCAGTAAGGTCGATGTTCAGTCTTATGTAGATGATTATATAACACCATTAAAGTAGTCGAGTGACTAAGTAGAGCACCTTAGGTCTAGTATCTAAGGTGCTTTTTTATTTTGCTCATTTCTGAGTATATTTTATGTAAAGATTTAGTTGGATTTGTCGTATAAATTATAAATTTATTTGAAAGGATTTATAGCATGGAAATTACACAGTCTAGTGTTATCACTAAACCTACAGTTGTTTCATTGTTCAAGAACATACAGTCAGGAATTGGTCTTGATGTTGCTAAAAATCATACAGGTATTTGTATTTGGAATGGGGTAGAAGTTGAGCGTTATGGTTTTGAACTTGAAACCTATGAGAAGTCTGACCCTTTCGCAGAGTATAAAATGCGTAGAGATTTTAAGAATAAACTAGCTGATATAGCCAGGGGTAGACATTTCGCTCATTGTATTATAGAAGATGTTTATGGCGGTGAGAACTTTGATACAACACGAAAGTTGCTTGCCTTAAATACTGTAATTGATGAATTGATTTTTGAGCACGTTGTTACAGTAGATAAGTTCTATCGTTGGAATGAGCCAAAATGGTCTAAGGCTTTAAGGTCAATATACAAGCAGAGAGGTAGACTTAAGTCGAAACTTGAAACTCAGGGCATTCTTGAATATCTTGAGGATGATTTCTATTTAACTCATAAAGATGATAAACCTGCACAAAAGAAAGCTATATATTTTGAAGATATTTGTGATGCTACTGGTATGCTCTTAGGGGTAGTTGCAGAGGAAATTATGAATGTAAATATTGCAAAATCAAGCTCTGTAAAAATGTCTGAGGTAAAGATGCTTTATGTTGAAAATATCGAAGAAACTTATGGTTGTAGAGATAAGAGATTTGCAGAAGAAGGTTATATTGTAGTTGATCTAGATTATAGAAATTTGGAGAAGTCCATTCTTACTCAGTTACAGTTTCACCCAACTGATGTGTTATGTGCATTGTTACCAAGTTCTAAGTTGGGAGTATTTGGTTTAAACCATAATTTTACATTCTACGATAATGAAGAAAGTTATTTATTATTTTATAAGAAAGGTTGATGATGTATGAGATTATTCAGTACAGTGATAGATGGTTACACATTTGATATAGTTCAGTTACCAGATAATCATCAGTTCAGCGAATTGAGAGTATACGGACATTTAAATCAGTTAGTGTATTCTTTTATGTTTCAGAGTACTGTTGTTTTCAATGAGACAGTAACTTATGATGTGAATAAGCATAAAAGTGGAACTTATGATTACTACAGATTAGATGTTAAGTGTTCTGTATATGGCTTTAGTGTTGTACTTTTACCATTAGGTAATGATATTTTAAGACCAATTTGTACAGAAAATTGGCAGGAGATTAAAGGTACTAAGCTGAGAGTAACAACAAAACATGGTGGTCTAGTTATAAGAAGAGTTTTAGCGTAAGAGGTGATTTTTTATGTCTGTGTGTGCAATTTATAGTTTTAACTCAAATAGGGGTAGTGGTTATTTAGCTGTCCTTGATACAATAACAAATAATAAACGTGATGCAGTAAAGTTTTTTGGTAATATGTTTGGAAATAATTTTCCATTGGTATCTTTGGAACAGTTTGTAGGATTTAATATTAGAACATCAAGAAGTGCATCTGATTTCGGTAAATATATCAAAGCTCTAAATCCTAGTGTGATGTTGAACCCAATTAAAGTTGGGAATATTGTTGTTGATTTGCCATATATACAGTTTGGAAATGGAGTAAATGTGCAGTGGCAACCAGAGTTTGAAAAGACAGTTTCACAAAAATCATTCAGTATAGTTTCTCAGGGTATGATAGTAGAATATAATTTTCAGCAACCTATTTTCATATCTGTTCTCACAGCTAAGAGACATATACCAAAGGTTAATTATGAAAGAGTTCTTGTAAATCAAACAAACGGGGTAGTTACAAGGGAAGTAGCAAAAGCTTTTGCAGAAAGATATATAGAAGCACAATATAGATGTGAGAATGGTGTTTGGAATTGTTGTAGTTATAATGAAATACCCATAGCGGGGTATAAGATGAGGTGATAAATATGGAAGATTTATTTGGTGCAGCTCAGGCTCAAGCACAAAGCCAAATGATGAATAATATGCAACAAAGTCAGAGTATGATGCCGATGCAAGACCAGTATGGTCAGGGAATGATGCAAGGATATAGTCAGCCTATACAGGGGTACGGTCAAGGTATGATGCCAATGCAAGACCCTTATAGTCAAAATATGATGATGCAACAGAATATGTATGGTACTCAGATGATGAACCCATATGGAGGCAGAGTAGACCAAATGGGGTATGTTCATTATTCAAGAGGTCAGGTTTTACAAATGTTGCGAGATTATGTGGTTATGAATACAGGTAAGACAATTGTGTGTGAGGAAAAACTTGATGATTTACCAATGGGTAGTTTAAGACATTGTTGTGCAGAAAGTAAGTCTATCATAACAAGTTTAAATCCTTATACATTTCAATTACCAGAAGCAGGTTTTCAGTTTCAGTTTTATTTTTGTATGGATTGTTGTAAGCTGTTTTATCCTAAAGACTTTATGATTTAGGCTTAAGATAAATGGAGGTAATATTTATGTTTATTCTTACTAATGTAAACATATCTAATGACTTAGTTCAAGTTTATGATACTAAGGATAACACAAATGATGTAGTTAGTCTAAGTGCTGTCGCACAACAGGTTGTAAATAAAACAATAAAAATATATGGTATAGGTCTTTTGGAGTCACGAAAGAGAAAGGATGTTATTCCATTAGAACCATATAAGATTTATATTTGTTACAATGAGGCTAAAGAAGCTCTTGTTACATTTTATATGCAACATGGTTACTCAAGAGAAGAAGCAAGAAAGCGTGTAGGTTTAGAATAAAGTTAAATAAATATTGTTTTATGATTAAGGCTTGTCTTTTACAAAGATGAGCCTTAATTTTATTTATAACTATTAAATTTGTTATTACTTTTTATTCAGCGTATATTCTATAAATAAATGTTCGTGTAAGTATTGAATTTACTATTGACTTTTTTATAGTTTTGTGTTATAATAGTTACAAAGAAAGGAGAGTATTTATGTATTACATTGTAAGAAGTGCAGACATTTCATTTGAGTATTTAAATAAGTTATCTTCAAATGCTCATGAAGTGCATAAGTTACTGGCAAAATTCTTTAATGCTGATGCACCTAATTGGAGACAGTTAAATAATGTTCTTTATCATAGCAAAAGATTACCTAACGCTATTAAGTTGGTTATTAAATCAGATGTTGATATTGACGAAGAAGCTGTAGTCCTTAATGGTTTTGAGGTAGTATGCAAATATAGCATAGAAGAAAGGTTATCGGGTTCTACAGTTATGCTTGAAACAACAGTGTACCCTTGTACGAGAAATGAGAATGGAAAGAAACGTCTTATCAGGAGTACTCAGGAGCGTATAGCTTGGTTAACTAATAAGTTGACTCATAACGATGAGTGTAGAATTGTCAGTATTGATGAGTGTGAGGAAGTTTGTATGAATGTAGAGCATACAGATAAGTCTAAGGGTTGTACTCAGATATGGGGTACACCTACGAAGCAGTTGTCGATGTACAGGACAAGGAAGGCTTATTAAAGGTAATCAATAGGGGTATCCGAAAAAGTTTGCTGATTGCAGTCCAGCATTATTTGATTTATTATCAAGTCATATTAATGCAATTGGAGAAAATCCTAAAGAAGAGGATAGATTGTTCTATATGTTGCAGTCAATTGCGTATGATAGTGAGTTAAGATTGAAAGGAGAGAATTAAATTGCTTACAACAATACAAATAACAGGGGTAGAGATGATATCATTGAGATTACAGCAGCTACATCAATTAATCGTCAGACAGGTACAGCAGCTAATGGTTCTTTAAGGCAGCTTGAGCAGATTTCAAGAGGTGTCGAGTTTAACTATAGTTTCAATATTCGTGTAACTGATGAGGATAATGCTGAGGAGTTAAAAGCTTTTCTTATCGAGGGTATGACAAAGCTTGAAGATTCAGGTATTGGTTCTGGAAACTCAAGAGGGGTAGGTAAGATTAGATTTTTAACGAGAGAGATTGAGGAGATTGATTATTAATGAAAATTTTCAGATTGACATTTTCTATTACAAATGGTATAACTGGATGTGTGAATAATAATACTTTCTTTGGTTTATTCTGTGAAGCCTATAAGAGGCTTTACGGGGTAGACCTGTTAGAAGATATGCTTGAGAGTTTGTATAGTGGTAAAAATACACTTGCATTCAGTAATCCGTTAGAAACAGATAGTTTTGAGTTAGCAGATTTCACATTAGATGAAATTCCTCACGCTAGACTTGATAGAGTAGGTTTAGCTAATAATGAATTATATGTAGTTGAGGAAAAACATATCAAGTCTTTCGATGTTATCTGTATAACAGACATCGATGAGTTTGAGGAAGTATTTGCTCAGTTCGGGGGTATGCATATTGGTTCAAGAAAGAATGTAGGAAAAGGTCTTATTAAAGATATTCAGTGCATTGAGGCTGAATTACCAGCTCTTGGAAAAACTTCAAGGTTATTGTCAAACATTGTACCTTGCTCAAACTTACCAGTTTACGGTAACTTTGACTACTTAACTCGTAAAGGTTACACAACAAAAGGGGTAAGTCAGCCCACTGTTGTGCTGATGAAGGCAGGTAGTGAATTCGTAGACTGCAAAACCCATATGACGGGTAAGGTTTTGAAGTTTAAGGATAGCTATCTAAATGGGGTGGGGGTATTAAAATGGCAAAAATAGTAACTGAGACTTATATAACTGATGAGAGAGGTTTTCATTACAAAGTAGGTGATGATATAGCTTTTCAACATCATGGGGTAGCTTATATAGGTGTTATCATAAGTATTGGAGATACATCTTTTAAATGTAAAAATTGTCTTAAAAATCAGGTAGCAGTTGAAGATATGGAGTTTAATGTTGTAGATGTTACAGACTTAACGTTCACTTCTTATGATTGATTGTGAGAAGACCTTTAAGATATTGTATTAAAGGTAAACTTTTATTTTATAGGAGGCATTATGTCTAAAAATATTGTATTAGAAATTGGAGATTTTCTTGGTTTCTGTGACTTAAATGGGGTAGATGCTATTAACTCAGACCAAGTTCAGAGACTTGAAGAATTTATAACAGAAGCTAATAAAGCAAGAAATGATGGAGAAGACTTAATACCTGACGCTATTTGGAATAGGCTGATGGAAATTCTTAGACAAGTCAATCCAGAGTCAGAGTTATGTAAGTATATTTGGGAAGATTCTGTTGACGAAATGGATGATACTGACGCAATTGTTAAGAATAACCCGATGTATTCGATTCAAACTGTTAAATCCTATGATTGTCAGGAAATTATTGATTTTGTAAGTAGATTACCAGAAGATGTAGAGTTTGATATTCATGTATCTGCTAAGTTGAATGGTCATGGTATCAGACTTAAATATGCAAATGGTAAGTTCTTCAATGCAAGAAGTAGAGCAAGAAGTTCAGCAGGTCGTGATATTACTGCACCGTTACAGAAAATTCTCTACGAAGCAGGGGTAGATGAAATTCAAGACCTTGAGTGCTTTGATTTATGTGAGGTTAGAGGAGAATGGGTTCTCCCATTTGAAAATCTTAAAGCGGCTAGAGTTTATAATCCAGAGATTAAGTCAGCTTTCTCAGCTGTCGCTTCAATGGGTAGAGATTCCGCTAGTGAAGATGAGTGGGGTTTACTTCGTTTTGTAGCTTATGAATTTCTTGCTGATGATATGCACTTTCAGTCAAAGGCGGAGGAGTATGAGTTCTTAGAGGAGTTAGGTTTTGAAACACCTATTAACTGGGTGATTGAAGGTCTTACTAAGGAGACATTCATTGATGAAATTCAGAGCATTGTTGAAGATTGTGCTGAGGAGGTAAAGCCTAATGAAGATGGAGAAGACGGTTATGATTATTACACAGATGGTTTAGTTTGTGCTATTAATAATACAGAATTCTTCAGAACTTTAGGTGATGATGGCAGTCATTATAAGTTTGGTAATATTGCTCTTAAAGTTGGTTATTGGGAGCAGAATTTACTTGATGGTTATGTACAGGCTATTCTTTGGACTAAAGGTAAAACAAAGTTATCTCCAGTAGCTGTTATAGGCTCTGAGCCAGATATGATTGAGTTTAAAGATTACAGTGAGAAGAAGTTCTTCTTTGATAAAAATGAAGTAGCGAATTGGGATGCTTTAGGTGTTATTACACAGAATGGTAATAAAGTAAGAAGAATTCCTTTATACGAGCCAAGTAATATTGCTATTTTAGATGCATATCCGGGAGGAGTTGTACATTTCAAATATGGAGGAGAAGCAGGGGTAGTTCCTTGTTTTGAAGATGGTACACCACTTGTAGATGGTAAAATTCAGGCTTCTTTAGTTGATGAAGATGCTTTGATTGATTATGAATATTATTTTGAGGAGTGATTAAAAGAATGATTAAACAGGCTATTATTGAAAGAAAGAGTACACAGGTAGATGAAGGTACGATTGGTTTCAATGATTATGTAACTAAGAAAGAAGATATTGAAACTTTTTGTTTCAGAGTTGAAGAATATGCAAATCGAGTTAAAGGTCAAGTAATTAATATTGCTTATCCTACAGAGGATTTGGCTATTATAGTTTATAAGGAGAATTAGAATGAAAATAACGCCTAAGAAGAAGGTAATTCCAGCTATTATGGGGTACGTTACAGTAGTTTTTATCTTAACTTTACTTGTACTATTTATTATAAGTATAGTTGAGAAAAATGCTATTGTGATTGCATTACCAATGTTGGTATTTGCTATATACTATGTAATATTTAACTTTGGTTTTAGTTGGTTTAAGAGTGCAGAGTTATTAGATAAATCAACATATATTGAGTATAGAGTACAAGATGTTGTTTCAGTATTAGGTAAGGATATTACAACATATAAGATTAAGAAAATCGACTCTATAAAATATGCTAAAAACGATATAATAATCAAAGGTGATATAACAGTTCAAGAACCTATGAGTAAAGTTCGCAGTATTAGTAAAGTGAAAATAATGGATTATACCGAGGAAGTAAAAGAATTTTTTGAAAAGCGAAAATAGTTTTGATTTGCTATTGACTTGAAGCGAGTTGTGTGGTATAATTATACTATAAACTTAAAGGAGGAACATTCAGTATGGAATTCGTAGTAGGAAACAAGAAGTTTACAGATTACAATGAGGCTCAGGCTTATGAGAAGACTCTTAGAGAGAAAGAAGCTGAGGCTCAGAAACAGGCAGAGTTAGATGCCAAGAAAGAGGCTTACATTGATGAAATTACAAATCAGATGGAGTTCTGTGTTGTTGATTTCGACAATAAGAGAATGACAAGCCCAAGACCTCGACTTATCTTTGCATTTATGACAGAAACAGCAAAGAATAAGTCAGATTTCGTTACAATGGCAAACGCTTACATCGAGGAGGCTTGCGAAAGACGTTTCTACATCAACAAAGACGGTAGTTATGGCAAGTATTACAATATTTCGTTCTTAACTGCTAAGAGTAAAGGTTATGACGAAATGAACAGCGTAGCTTGCGGAGCAGTTCTTGATTATTTGCTTAATAATGGACATGCTTTCAGTACAAGTGGTAAGTTCATTCCAGTTGATGAAGAACTTGGTGTAATGTTCTTCGACCTCACTGGGGTAGATAAAGATGAATGCGATGGTTGTCAGGGTTGCAGTTGTAAAGGTTATGACTGTTCTACAGGAGAAGAAATCAGCTATGATGATTTACCAGATGAAGTTAAGGCTGTGGCAAATCTCTTAGGCAGATTATTCGGTTAGATGTCTTGTTGAACAAAATGAATGTAGACTGTATTTTATATTACATAGTTTTCTAAGAAAGAGTTAAAGTAAAGAGTTGCTTAGAGTTTGTATCAATAAATTTTAATGGTACAAGCTCTGTAGCAACTCTTTTTTGTTGTTTTTATATATTAGTTTGTTTAGATTATTTTGCATATCTTGTAGTAATAAGTTTATAAAATTGTATTTAATATTTTTATGAGTTTTATGAGTCTTGCTTACATAGCAAAATATCATAGTAAACTTATATAGGCTGAAAATGAATATAAATTTAAATATATCTATAAAGTATTTAAGGAGGATTTGTTAAATGAGTGAGACTTATAATGAGGGAGAAGAGATTGCAGGTAGCTCTTTACAAGCTGAATATGATGCAACATTCAGTGGAGAGGAAAAACTGAGTAATCTGTTAAAGATTACATCTGATTCTTATACTCGTAAATTCGAGAAAATTCGTTTAGACCAAATCGGTTTTACAGACCCAGTAAAGAAGAGTAGAGCTGAAACAATGACAGGTTTAACGAGTATTGTTAAAGATTTAGGGGTACTTGACCCGATTGATGTTATGACTGTTGAAGACCCAGATGATGACTATAAGTATGTTCTTATCTCAGGTCTTAGACGAGTATTCGCAGCATTAAAGAATGGTCAGACTGAAATTGATGCTATTGTATGGGACTTTAAAGATAAAGACCAAGGTAATGATTTAGCTTTGTATTTAGGCTTGTTATTGAATCGTACTCAGAAGAGAAACTGGGGAGAGATTTGGCATTTATATCAGGTTCTTGAATTACAATCAGCTATTACTCCAGGCACTTTAGAATACTTATTACAGCTTGAGTCTGGTGATGCTATGAAGTTAAAGGATGTTATGCTTTGTGATTATGATGAAGTAAAACAGGCACTTCTTAGCGGAGAGAAGAATTTAGATGGTGCATATAAGTTGCTTGCTAAATTGCGTAAGGAAGAGGATAAGTTGGCTAAGGAAGATGAAACTGGTGTTTCTGATACTGTTGAGGGTGCTGAGGAGATTGCTTCAGATAATGTAGGTGAGCAGGGACAGTTATCTGACCAAGATGTTATGGAATTGCTTGAAATGGTTGATGGGGTAGATGAAGATGTTACCGATGAGGATTTTGATGAGGTAAATAAAGGTAGTTTTGAAGAGGAAGGTCAGAAAGTTGGAGAGAGACATCCAGTAGACCCAGCTATCCGACAGGGTACATTTCAACGAGATAACTTTAGATGTAGATGTTGTGGTACAGGAGGGGTAGCATTCTTAGGCACACTTGTATATCATCATGCTATACCAGTGAGTGCTCGTGGAAAGGATTCAGTTGCTAATGGTTTGACACTATGTGATTCTTGTCATCAAGTTTTGCATTGTGCAGAGAAGGCTGGCGGTAAAATACCAATGACTAAAGAGCAGTTTGAGGAATATTCTGAAGCAGAGCAGTTACGAATTAAGCGAATTTTAAAATTTGCTAAAGTTGCGGTAGAGGCTCATAAGCGTGTAGGTAATAGTCGAGATAAGATTGTTAAGGAAGCTACAGCGAGTGGCAGACATCGTATGCCAGGTGAGACATTAAAAGAAACACAAATAGGTTTTGCTACAGCAAATAAAGGAGAGAGCGAGGATGCCAAGGAGTAATATAACCTTAAGAGATTGGTGTATTACAAATAATATAGATTTGATACAGTTTTTATTAAATAAAGCTGATGCAGATAATTACTCTTATTCTAGCCATTGTAAAGTTTATTGGAAGTGTAGTAAGGAGCATATTTTTAGTAGAGCTATTATGAATATGACATCACGAAAAAAATTTACTTGTACTATATGTTCAGGTAAAGTAATTTTAATAGGTTATAATGACTTAGCTACTACACGACCAGATTTAGCAGAAGAATGGGACTATGATAAAAATGATATTTTACCGACAGAAGTAACAGCAGGTGCTTTTAAAGATGTTTGGTGGAAATGTGAGAATAATCATTCTTGGAAGGCTAGAATTTCATCACGAGATTATAGAAATGGGTGTCCTTATTGTAATGGTAAAAGTAGAACTTCTTTACCAGAGCAGATAGTATATTATTATTGTAAGAAATATTTTTCAGATACAATGAATATGTATAGCATTAATGGTGTTTCTTATGATATTTATATACCTAGTAGAAAAATTGTTATTGAATATGATGGTTCTGCTTGGCATAGTAATAAGGATACAAACTATAAATTTATTACAGCATCTGAGGCAGGTTTGACTTTATATAAAATATCAGGGGTAGTTGATGATTCGCATTATAATGTGTATACATTTAATGATAGAAGTTTAAAAGTAAATATTAAAGATAATGCTTTGGTTAGTATATTATATAGATTTTTATTAGAGGTTTTTAATATTAATGAAGCTTTTTCAGATTATAGTAAAGCTTATAGTTTTGCAGTAAGACAAAAAAGTAATATAAAAAGTAATATAATTACATTACCAGATAATATACAGTTTGAGTGGAGTCCTTTAAATGGATATGATTTTAATTATTTATCTAATGATGGTTTAGATAAATATTGGAGATGTTTTTATGGACATACATTTAAGAGACGCTTAGATGTGATAAAACGTGGCTATGTTGGCTGTCCTTTTTGCGAAAATAAACAATTTTTTGATTTTTTATATTTATGGAGTGTTGATAATTTAAGTATTATATTAGATGTAAATACTTTAGAAATTGAGTTTTTAGCTGATAGTTTTATATATCATTCTTTTGAGGTAGGTTTAAATATACAAGGTATAAAATTGTATAACAATAGTTTATTGTTTTCGGTGAATTATATATTAAGTATGAAGCCTACACGATTTAGAAATAATTTTGAGAGATTTAAAGATAAATATTTTATTTGTATGAATGAGAACTATAATTTTATTATAGATGAGCTAAATAAAATTTTTAATTTAAGTTTAAGTATGGAAAAGATACACTTGTTGTTAAATAATTTTTTAAGTAGATTAGAAAGGATTTAAGAAAAGATGAAAGTATTAATTACAGATGATGCAGCATTTATGAGAATGATGTTAAAAGATATTTTAACAAAAAATGGGCATGAAGTTGTAGGAGAGGCAGGAAATGGTATTGAAATGCTTCAGAAATATGACGAAACAATGCCAGACATTGTTACACTTGATATTACGATGCCAAATATGGATGGTTTAGTTGCACTTAAAGAATTGAGAAAGAAGCATCCAAATGCAAATGTAGTTATGTGTAGTGCTATGGGACAGCAGTCTATGGTTATTGATGCTATTCAGTCAGGTGCTAAGGATTTCATTGTGAAGCCTTTTCAGGCAGAAAGAGTTGTTGAGTGTTTGGCAAAGTTTAACAAATAGGAGGTTACTATGAATAAGATTACAGTACAAGTTACAGATACTTTATCTGTAGCACCAGATACGATTGTATTATATTTAAGTGTTAACTACAAGAATAAACAGTATAATTCTTGCTTCAATAAAGGGGTAGATTACTGCAAGAGTATTATAGATATTTTAGCAAAGTACTCAAATAGAGTAGAGATTGGCAATAAGTATGTTACTGAGGATAAGAAACGAGTCGAGACTAAAAAAGGTGATACCTCAAGTGTGTTTTATAGACGAATGGGGTACGTGTTTAATACTTTGATTACTGCTAAATTTTCGTCAGAGTTTGATAAGTTGGATTACTTAATAAAAGAGTTAGAACCTTTTAATTCATTCTTAACAATAAGTTATAGTTATTGCCTTGATGACACCGAGACTTATAAAGATAAGTTACTTGAGAAACTTGTAGATTTAGCTAGAAAGAAGGCTGATATTTTAGCAAGGGCTTCAGGATTATCTATTTCAGGCATCAGTAAGATTTATTATAATAAGCCAGATTATGGAAATACAATGTATGGTATGAGATGTGCTGATATGTCAAATAGTTTACAATCAGTTGTGGGTACTGAAATGGCAAAGCCTATAACATTAAGTGATTCAGTCACAGTAGTTTACAAAACAAAGGGGTAGTCATGCAGAGTATGGCAGATGTCAAAGGAGATGTAGGGGAGATTATCACTGCATCTTCTTTGCGTAGTAATTGTGATATGACTGTTGTACGCAATATTTATTTACCTTATAAAGACCATTTTACTGAAGTAGATATGGTTGCTATTGGAAGACTTGGTATTTTTGTTATAGAAAATAAGAATTATGATGCTAGAATTACAGGAAGTATTCAAGATAAATATTGGAATGTGGAGTATTCTAGTTTGTGTTCTTATAAATTATATAATCCACTATTTCAAAATAAGTTACATAAGCAAGTTATAATGGATTTACTTAGTCAATATGACTTGTTAAGTGTTCCAGTTTATAAGCCAGTCATATTTAACGATAAGGGTAGTATCGATATAAGAGATGGTAATAAGTATATTTTTACATTATCAAATTTTATATCCGCTTATAATTCTGTTGGAATTGAGGTTTTAGACTCTTACGATATAAGTAATATTGCTTATATTTTCAAACAGTTTAGTAACCCATCTGATGAAATGAAGTTATATCATAAGAAGTTATTAAGTTTGGAGCGTTGTAAATGTTAAAATATACACATTTGTTAGTTGCCAAAAGGATTGCAAAAAACTGTAATCTTACAAAGGCACAAAGTTTTTGGTTACAGTTTGGTAGTGTTATACCAGATTGCAAGTTATCTTGTTTTACAAAACCACATAATAAAGATAATTGGTATTTTAGAGCACATGGTATGTTTCTTGAGTTGACTGATGAACCGCATGATAATGGTTTCTTCTATGAATTAGGGGTAGTTCTTCATCTCTATTGTGATTTCTTTACGAGACCTCATTCAAATATGAGTATTCATTATATTAAAGATGGTCATGCTAAATGGGAAAGACAGTTACATTCTTACATAAAGGAAAACTATAAAGGGGTAGTTACTGAAACAGAGGAGACCTTAGATGGTCTTGTAACTGCTTACGATGATAGTGAAAAAACAATAGAGAATGATTTTGAATATATTACAAAAGCTTGCAATATATTATGTTTTAAGACTGGAGTATTGAAAGATGTTTAAGAATATTGATGAATTTAAGAAACTGAATAGCAAATTAGTATTGAAGTGTATTTTCATCATATACTTAGTTCTGACGATAGCCTATATTGTAGAGTTCATTAAAGGAAATCGTGATATAGGTTATGTATCATTTTTCTGTGTACTTTTGTGGGGATTTTACCTATTGGAGTATATAAGTTTAAAAATAGAGTCTTTCCAAAAATACACACCTTTTCTTATAACTCTAGGCTATACGGTGTTTTATGTGTTCTGTATGAGGACAACTATAGTAGGTATGACTTGGATTTATGCATTTCCTTTTTCTTGCATATTACCATTCTTTTTTGATAAGTTATATTGGGTAGTTATTACTTATATCTCGTTTTTTGGCATAAATTTGCTTGAGATAAATAAAAATAAGGAATACTATTTCAGTTCTGCAAAGACTATTACTGAAATTGAACAGCGTATTGCTTGTTTGGTTTTGGTATTTGCATTCTTGACAGTTATCTCTTATCTATTAAGTAGATATAATGAAGTCGTTAAGGATATTTATCGAGAAGCTTCAATTGATTCTATTACAGGGTTGCATACTGAGGATTACATCGAAGAGAAGCTTAAGCCTATGATACTAAGAAATAAAAATCTTAGTTATACTTTGGTAATGGTAAACATTGATAAATTCCACAGATTTAATGAAAACTACGGTCATTCATTTGGTGACTCAGTTCTTGAAATCGTGGGTAATATTATTACTGAGGAGTTTAAAGATATTAAGGCAAATGCTTCATTGTGTCGAATATATGGTGACAAGTTTATTATAATTGTTGCAAATAGGGCATATGATGAGGTAAGACCAAATTATACATCAGTTAAGAAGCATATGAATAATATAGTGCTTAAGAAAGGAAACAGTGAAATTTTTATAAATGCAACTGTATCAGTTACAGATACAAGGTTTTGTGAACATACATTTGAGAGTTTATTCAGAAGAGCTCGTTTTCTTCAAGATGTAGCAAGACAAGAAGGTGCAAATAAAATCATTGAGGACACAATGGATTTGTAAAGCTGTCTTAAACAAATTATAGTTAGAGGTGATTTTGTGTTACGAATTATAATATCAAAAGGCAATCGAATATTAGGTTATGCTTTAGATGATATTTTCATTAGTAGTTATCTTATGAAATATCTAATATCTGATAGTGTTATAGATATAAATAATAAGGCAAGTTCATTTTCTTCAGAGAAGATAGGTTTGAAAGCTTATGGGGTAGCTACTTACAAGGAAGTTCTTCAAAAGTTATCTGATTTAGGCTTTCATTTAAACGATATTATATTCGTACCTTGTCAATATGAGGATATAGGTGTTGAGGATGTTACCACTTTGTTTCATATAGCAATGGATATGAATATTAGGCGAATTAGTTTGTATTTATGTATTGATACAAGTACATTAAAATCAGTAGCTTATTTAATGTTAGATAAGAATATGTTTTTATACAATGATTTACATATTTTTATTATTGAATGTATAAAGAAGTCTAAGGGTTATGGAACAAAGGTTATAAAACAGTTAAAAATTCTACAGAAGCACCTTGATGGATTATCTGTTGTAACTGCTATTGATTTTTGGAAAAGTGTAGGTGCAGAGATTGATTCAAGTAATCGATTCACGGTATAATTGCTTAGGCATTTATATAAATATTAAATATCTTAGGAGGATTAAAGATGTTCAAAAAATTTCTTAGTTTTGCACTCTGCGGTATTATGCTAGTTAGTTTGAGTGCTTGTAGTAATGGTAAAGAAACTGCTCAGTTGAATTCAGAGTATGTTACAGCTGTTAAAGATGCAGCAACAAAGTTGAATTCAACTTACACAGACTATATTGTTACTACTACATTGGAGGCACCAGATGGTGATACTCAGTATCTTGAGGTTAAGCATGAAGATACGAGTTACACTGAGTACTCTGTTAGTGATGATAATGAGGTAGGTACGATTGCTTATGGTAGCTCTGATTCAATTACTTATTCTCTAACAGATTGGCTTACAAAAGATGGTAAGTATTATATGTTTGGTTCTGATAACGATGGAAAAAGTGTTACATATAGCTTACCTACAGCATATAAGGATTTAGTTAGTGATAGAGTAATGCTTTACGCTAATAAATTTGTAGATAATGCTTTATCTATTGAAAAGTATGATGATTTAACTCTTAACTTGGGAGATGGTAGTCAGACTTATACAAGTTATAAGGTTAAAGTTCCAGCTTCAGTAGTAAAGGACGTCTTAGGGGTATCCACATACGGAGTTTATAAAACTATTGAGGATGATAAGGACACATCAGCCAATATCAAGAAACTTTGCAGTTATTATTTAGAGGATTTGGATATGAATTTAACATTTTCTGATGCAAATGTTATTCTTGGTATCGATTCAGACGGAATTTTAAAGTATGCTTGTCTTGAAGTTGGTGGTTTAGGTACTCGTCTTTACTATACAAAGGCTGTTGTAGCTACTAAGAACTCAAATGTTCGCAGTACACCAGATTTCACAAATGCTCAGACTTATGCTTCATCTTTATCAGATTTAGCTGATTATGTAGCTGATTATGATAGTTATGATGAGGCAGTCAAAGCATTAAATGAAAAGTCAAGCTTGGCTAATAGTAGTACTGAAAGCTCTACAGAAACTACTACAGAGTCTGAAGAAAGTACTACTGAAACGAATAAGTAGATTTATTAAAAGGAGGAATGTTTTCTATGAAAAAGAGAAACATTGTAAGGTTTACAGCCTTTATAATGTCTATACTGATGTGTACATCTAGTGCAGTTACTCTTTTCGCTAAAGGGGTAGATTCTACTGAAGAGTCTGTTATCGAGGCTACAGAATCAGTTACAACTGAAGCTACTGAGTCACCATCTGAAGAGTCAGCATCAGAAGTTATTATTGAGGATGAGACCGAAACTCAGACTGTGTCAGGAAATGAGACTACACCGACAAAGCCTACAAGGTCTGAATTAGGTCAAAAAATTCTTGAGTTTAAGAATTCGGATGAATATAAAGATAAGAAGTTATTTGGTACAGCTGGTTTAGTTGGTAAATTTACAGAGGATAATGACTTTGTATTTACGGATGAAATAGCTTTTTCCTCAGTAGAGAATCAATATACTTTCGGTGAGTTACAGAGTTTAGGTACTGTGGATGGTATTTATGGTATATATAATAGTGAAACTGATTCTTGTTTGCAGTTTAGAGCTTCTTCAGATAATAATTCAGATTATGCTATTCTATCTGATGATACGTCAAAGAAAACATTGAGTTCTTTTTATCATGGTACTGTTTCAACAGATGCTGAGTCATTTAAACAAAGTATAGATAGCTTATATATCTACATAATTAATAATGATGACTTATTATTTGTTTGTAAATATATTGATTACCCTAAATATGTAGAGTTTTCTTTAACACCAATGATACAGGATAATAGCACAGCTACTATTACAACCAGCTCAGAGGACAATATTTCTGTAAATTGTAATATAACTTATAATATACAGACAGATGGTTATATTTATGACTCTACTTTAGCAAATACTATTTTTAATGGTGTAGACATTAAGGACAGATTTGATAAACTTGTATGGGTTAAGATTTATAGTAAAGATGATAATAGATTTATTTTGAGTCATACTTTAGGTTCAGCACAAAAAGATGGTAGTTTAAATTTAAAATTAGAGAATGTTGAGAATGGAGACTATGTTTGTTATTTTGGAACACTTGTTGGAAGAAGTTTTTCAGTAGATTTTAATATCGGTTGTCTAAGACCAGAGGAAGATTCTGACATTATTATCTCAGATGAGGATTTAAAAGCAGCTACAGTCAGTTTTTCAGGAATGCCAGATGAAGCATACACTTATGATTCAGTCACATTAAAGATGAATACAGATAAAAAGTGTAAGATGTCTTTTAATGGTGCTTCACTTGCAAATAATGAATACACTACATCAGCAGACTTTACAGTAACTCATAATGGTACTTATTCATATACAGCAATAAACGAGCAAGGGGTAGCTACGAATGGTACTTTTGAGGTAACTTTCTTTAAAGATAAAGTTGTAGATGCAATAAATGACCCATTGCAGTCAGACTTAGTATCAGCAAAGACAGATACAACCCTTAGTCAAACAGGTTTATATCAAACTTGGTTGATTATCTTGGCAGTTATCTTATGTAGTTTTGGTATTTTATTGATTGTAAATCAGAAGTATCATTTTTTAGATAAGTTTGTAAGGAGGTTAAAGCATGAAAGTAATTAAGACTTATTGGAAGAGTTGCTTATGTTTCTTATTAGCTTTTCTTTGTATTATGAGTTATGTTTCAGTATCCGCAACACCGGGTGGTGGACCATCTATAGTTTTACCATCATATAGTGGTGGAGGTGTTGGCGATGACACTGGTGATATTGGAAGGTCTGGCTTTCGTATTATAGCTTTTAATATACCAGAACAAGGTAGTGATGAGTTACAAGGATATAATGATTATGGTAATTGGCTTAGTGTAGATGAAGGTGAGAACTTTAGTACATTAGCAGGAACAAATAAGTTATATTATGGCTCAGATGACTGGTTATATTTTACAAATACTGAAGTCTTTTCTCATACGACAACAGTATTTAATACAGGAAATGGCGGTACAGTATCGGGTTCTAAGGCTGAAACATATTCGACAAAAGATTTTTCAGGGGATATGGCTACATTAGCAAGTTTGTTAAATTTAACACCTACTTTAGACTTAGAAGCCTTTCAGAATGAGTTAGATACAGCATTAGCCAATATGGATACTTATTCTGAAACAGGAAAAGCAGTATTAAGATTATTAGGGGTAGATGATACCAGTGAGAATGCACGTTTTTTAATCGTAATGGAGTCTTTACGAGCATACGGTGCAGGGCGAACTGCTAGTAACGCGTATAAATATATTTGGGTATCAGACCAATCTTGGGCAATTGATAAGTGTAACACATTTACTCATGTATTTGATGATGGCTTAGGAGCACCAATATTAAAGCAGACACGAGATTTAGGTTTTGCAAGTTTAGCTGGCTCTGTACAAGGCTATACATTGTATGGTGAGAAAAAATGTATTATAAATGGTGGAAATAAATCCTTAGCCAATGTTGTAGTTACTTATACAGGTGAACCAAATACTTCTGATGAAGACAAATTCAGGTCTGAAGCCACTGTTGGTGGTTATGTAGATGGTGCTTTGAAGTCTTGGAATGGTTCGGCTTGGGATTCAGAGTTTAAGTTAAATATGACTCGAGTTGATAGTAACTATACAATGATGTTTGCAGGTATTTCTAGTTTAAATGCCAGTGCTGATGTCAGTGTTAATTCTATCATAGAACATGGTAATAATCTTGGTAGTTTCACATTAAATTGGGGAACTACAGAAGTAACTGGGGATATTCATGCAGGTGTTACAACTAAGGTTACTGGTATTAATAATCATGCATCTACACAGGCAATTTCTAGTAAGATGACTATAAGTGGGATAACTGTTAACAATTTCAGTGATACTACGAACGGAAATAATCCAGTCGGAGATGATGGTATCAGGCAAGTTATACAAGGAACATATACTAAGGCAGCTAATAACTTTAGTTCGGATAAGGCTTTATCTAAGAGTGGTACTTTAAAGAGCGGTAAGTCTTTAGGTTTAGGTACTGAGTTTATTGTTAGAGGAGCATCAGTAGAGTCAGACCATTATATTATCACTATTCATGATGATGGTACTTCATCAGTTGACCATAAACCAGTTATAAAATATAATACAACAGGTTCAGGTGGTGTTGTAACTGATGATAATGCTATTGCTTTAGTAGTTGCTCAAAGAACACCTAACAATCAGAATTCAGACCATATTAAGTCTGGCTTGAATGCACAAATGACTCCTCAAGATGTATTAAATACTGTTGTTGGAAATTTGAATGGTAGAATATCAGCACAGACAACTGATGCAGGTAGTAGAAGTGTTTCAGTAGGTCATGATACTTCTAATAGTAATAATGGCTATGTTATTTATGAAGTAGTCGCAGGAGATGCAGGTACTGAAAAAATTCTTGAAGGTACTACAGAACTTGAAGATTGGTTCTTAAATAAATATACTAATGATATTTTAGAGACTGCTTATAAAAAGGCTAATGGAGATAATCTATTTTATTTGGCAATTAATACAACTCATACAGTTTGGAAAGATGATAGTTGTTATACAACAGCAGACTGTGGAGAGAGATTATTAGTTCGAACAAATAAGGACTATAATACAGTTTATAAGCTCGATAAGTCAGGTACAGAGTTAGATTGGGATACAAACGCTCAGAAGATTTATTATCCAGCTTCAGCTAGTGATAAGTTCCCAGGTTCTGATTCAACATTTAAGTTCCCAGTAACTATTGATACTTTGAACTACTCAGGAAATAGAACTCTTGATTTTGCCTTTAACTTTGTAAGAAGTTCAGTAGATGATACACGTTCAATTTCGGGTATCTCGTACGGTAGTTACTCAGAAATCGGAGATACAAAGGATTATTTGAAAATCTCTAACAAATTTGGGGTAGTTCCTACTGTTAAAACAACTAGTGTTGGTAGAGCACAGGTAGTTGGAACAATTACAGAAACACTTAAGTTTAGTTCAATTTTTGAAAGAACTGGTTCAGAGAATGGTTATAAAGATGGACAACAAGATATGCATGGCAGAGAAGTATATCGTTATGATACAGTAACTGATTCAGAGATTGGTGCAACTTACCAAGTTCCTGTATATTGTAGTTATATTGCTTACTTACACGAGCCAGTTTCAAATAAAAATGCAGGTTTGATTTTCAATATTTCTGCAACAAATAAGATTACTTATAACCTTACAGGTATTGTGTATAAGTATCAGACAGCAGAACTTGCCGAAGGTAAAAATAGCTTCCTTGAAGGTGTAGATATGCACGCTTTAGGTATTAATGCTAATAAACCAGCAGGTGCTACTAAGAAGAATACAAACGAGTACAGATACGCAACAGTACACAGAAACGCAGGGGTAGACTTGAAATTCTATCCAGAGAACTATATGGTTTACAAGATTGGTGGAACAGTATTTGATTCAGCACCTTACAAGTATGCAGCAGTTATGTCTGAAGTTAAACGTACTTCTGAGTCAAGTTCTTTATATCTGTTTAAGATTAATACAGATGTTGAGGATGAAAATTCAGTAGTAACTGGTTCAACTTACTCAGATACAATGCAGGGCGGTACATCTTCATTTGGTAAGAATCAGGTATCTATCCCAGCAGGTTCAGATGTTACTGTTTTAGCTGATGCAATAAACATTAAGCTTGACCTTTATGGTTATGCACTTGACTTGATTGATGGTTCTAAAGATTCTACAATGTCTATCGGAGCAGGCTCTAACAAGACATACAATAGTGTTGTTAAATCAGGTGAGAATGTAGCTTCAGCTTGGGGCAATGCAAGTGACCACTCAGAGAAGTTAAAATCAAACTTCATCACTTGGGCTGATAATATCTTACAGGTTGAAAACTTCGGTGCAGACTTTGTACTTAAAGTTAATAATCAGGTTAAAGGTGCAAACTTCAGTGCTACGGTAGGTAAAGTTAACCATACAAGTGGTGCTGTTGAAGATGGAGTTTACAATATTGTTGTAGAGAATGGCGAAATTGTTAAATCAGCAGGTGCTTATAATAACATGATTCAGCAGATTGCAGCTGATTATGATTGTTCTACTGCTGAGGCAGAAACAATCTTTACAGATAGCCAGATTTATACAGCAATTATGAATGCTATCGAGTCAAGTACCTCTAACTTCAATACTTCTGGACAAGCAACAGGGGTAGCTGAGAGTTGGACTTCAACACTTGGTAATGCAAATAACTGGTATGACGAGAAAGTTCGTACTTTCGTAGTTAGACGTTACACAAACTTAGGTAATACTTTATCTGATATTACTGCTACTGATAAGTTAGATTATAGCTTAGCACCAAATGGTGATGATTCAGGTAAGGAGAATGCAGGAGCAGGAACAACATTCAATGCTAACTGGTATTTGAATATCTTCTTCAATTCAGCTAGAAAAGATACAGTTGATAGTCTGTTACTTGAGAATGGTACATACTACGACCCATCAGTTTCTACTGATATATCAGGAGCTAACAATGCTTACTCAGTTCTTATTAAAGAGAACCATGTAAAGGATGCAGACTTCTTGATTCCAGCAAGTTCAACGAGTAGCTTTGGTTTCTAGTCTAGGTTACTTTAGGGAGTGATGAAAATCACTCCCTTTTTTATTGCATATACTATTGACTTTTATTTAGAATAATGCTATAATTATACTATACATATTAGGAGGTGTTTAAATGGCTAAGAAATGTTACGCTATACGCAAGGGTAATAGAATAGGTATTGTGTATAGTTGGGATGAATGTAAGAGTGCAATTTCAGGCTACAGTGGTGCTGAGTATAGAGGTTTTAATGATGAAGAAGAAGCAGTTGCTTATTTAAATGGTCATGAACTTGTTAAAGATAAGGAGTCTGGAAAGAAATTCACTTTGAATGAGCCTACAAGTGATGATGTTGTAAATATCTATACAGATGGTTCTTATAAAGATGGCTCTGTAGCGTTTGGAGTATTCATACAGGCTAGTAATGGTCGAAAGTTTAAGTTTTATGGGGTAGTTGAGTGTAAGCAGTATGCTTCACTTAATAATATTGCAGGGGAGTTGCTTGCTGTTCTAGTAGGTGTACAGTTAGCAAAAGATATGGGCTTCAAGCGATACAATATTGTTTACGATTACGAGGGGGTAGAGTCTTGGTATAAGGGAACTTGGCAAGCGAAGGGTATGTTGCAGTCGATATATGTAACTCTTTTAAATCAGTTACGCACTCAGTACGATTTAGCATATAAGTTTTTTAAAGTTAAAGGGCACTCAGGGGTAGAAGGAAATGTTATTGCAGATAAGATGGCAACACGAGCAAGAAATTTTAATACTTATGTGGATTTAGATGCAATTTTACGAGGTATTCTTACTGTGAGGGATGTTCCTTTAGCACCATAATAAATAGTTTATTTTTACATCAGTTTTCAGGCTAGTTATCTAGCCTGTTTTTAATGTGTATGTCAAATAAAGTCATCTAAACTCTATATTATTATGAATTAATTATAATAATATTGGAGGTTTTTAATGTGAAACGTAGAGATGTTTTACTCACTTGTTTAGGAAGTTCTTGTATTATTAGTGGCTTGAGTATTTTTGGTTTTTACACTTATTACAATAATAAGATTACCAGTACAATTCAAGATAATCTTGATAAGAGTACAATATATATTTCAAGTACTGAGACCAGTGGTAGTACTGGAACTGTCGATACATCGAAGTCTACACTTATTGATACAACAGTTGAAATAGCAAATGTAGATGGAGACCAAACTATTGAGAAGGTAAAAACATATTCCAATGTACTTTCAATACCTGATTTAGATATATTAGCTTATATAAATGAGGGTGTAAGTAAAAACGCTCTTGCAGGAGGGGTAGGTCGACACGAAGAAACAGCAGAAGTCGGTAGTATTGGAAATTGTGTAGTTGCAGGTCATGCTAGTGATATATATAATTGTGTGTTAAATAACTTAAAAAATATACAGTTGTTTGACCCATTTGAGGTGTATGATGCAAGTGGTTCTAAACATACTTATTATGTAACTCAGAAGTTTATATGTGAACCAGATGATGTTGGTATTCTCACATCTAATTCAACCGATAAGAGTGTGTTTACAATATATACTTGTACTAATAAAGGTACTCAACGTTTAGTCGTAGAGGGCACTGAATTAACTGAGCAGGAGTTAGCAAGGTACAAAGAAAATCTTCATAATATGTATGTAACAAATATGTTAAACTTCAATAAAGGTTACAATATTGAGTCAATTTATACAGAGTTACAGGTACGTGAGTTAGCTAAAAATCGACATTATTCAGTTGATTATATAAAGAGCAATAAAGATATAACACCTATAGTAACAAACTTATATGGGGTAGCACCTAAGTTGAAGCAGACTTCAACTAGTATAGGTTTTGATATTAGAAGTGAAGTAGGAGGTTCAAAATGACATTTGAGAAGATTAAAAAGGAATTAGTTGATAATCAGAAGCGAATGACTACTAAGGAACTTAATAAGTTTACTATCAACTTAGCTTTATCCTTTTTAGGAATTTGCCTAACATTAGGTATGGGTACATATACTTTATTAGGTTTACCTTTTACTATTGTTATAATTTTGTTAAGTATTATAGCATATAGTTGGGTATTTGATGTAGTTATTGATGATACTAAGACAGGTGCAAGAATTGTTAAAATTACTAAATTATGGTGGCTGACTTTTGTAGCGTTTGTAGTTGTCTTTTTTGTATTAAAATTATTCAGATTTATTTAGGAGGTTGTTTAATGACAAAGGAATTGGATTTAAGCATTGGAACTATTGACAAAGTTAAGGCTTTTACAAACTGTAATTGGAATTTTGATGGTACAGTTGATGTATTATCAGGTCGATACATTATTGACGGTAAATCTATTATGGGTATGTTCAGTTTGGACTTAACACATGATGTACACGTTAAGTTAACTTCTGACTCTGAGAGTGAGATTAACAGTTTGCTTGAGTCTTACAGAAATGCAAAGTTAATGTAGCTTTCTGTAGTTTCTTCTAAATATGTTCCATTCGCCTTTAATTTGTAAAACGAGGAAAGGAGCATGTTTAATATGAAAATTCAGACACAAAATAAGTTAGCTCATTATCAGGCTGAATATCAGGAAGTAACTGAGCAGACACAAATGTTACGAGCACAGTTACCATCTTTACAGCAGCAGATTTTAAATATGGAGGCATATTTAAGAGTTAATAATGGTGACCGCAAAGCAAGAACTGATTATGGTAATTTAGTGAGAAGATATAATTCTCTTAATAATACAATTAAACGTAACTGTATGAGGTTAGAAACATTGAATAGACAAATTGCTATCGAGAATCAGAAAATTATCAATGCTCAACAGCGTCAGATGATGAGTGCTAATCATAGGGGTAGTCGAAATCCGAATTACTATTATTAAATTAGCAGTAGCAGTGATGCTACTGCTTTTTAGTTTTCTTTTATTTTCAGGCATTCCAGCATATTATCTATAAACTATATGAAAATTCTTTTTGAGAATTTCATGGGAAAATATTAAGGAGGTACTGAAATTTGTCAGTAATTAACAAAGTAATTGTAACTTGTAGACTTGAAACTGGAGATGATATTGATGTTTCTGTAAAGGCTACAGACAAGCCTTTAGGTTCTAAAGAACGTAAAGAGCTCGATAGACGAATTGCACAGTCTATTTTATCAAAGGTAGAAGATACTTTGTATTACAAAATTCGTCTTACGAATAACAAGAAGAAGGATAACTGGAATAAGATTGAAACCATTAGTGAAGTAAATTCTATTCTGGATAGTATATTTTTGGAGGAATAGTTTTGTGGAAAGTAGTTAAGTCATGGGGCTTTACTATTTTAATAGCTTTTATATTGCTAAGTTACTTATTATTTTTTGAAACAGCAGAAGTTAGCGGTAATTCGATGTTCCCAACTTATCACGATGGCGACTTCTTAATATTGCGAAAAACTACTGAAGTAGATTATAGCGATGTTATAGCTGTTAGAAGTGAGGCTTTAAATAAAGATTTAATAAAAAGAGTTATAGGGGTAGCTGGAGACCATATTGTTATAACTTCTGAGGGTTTATACAGAAATGGTGAGTTGCTAGATGAAACCTATTTGACTGATGACTGGAGTAAGCAAGATTTAGATGTTGTTGTTCCAGAAGACGGAATTTTCGTATTAGGTGATAATAGAAATGCAAGTACAGACTCGAGAGTATTAGGTTGTTTGAAACAATCTGATATACTTGGTGTTTCTACACTAGATATAACAAAGCTTACAGGGTTACATAGGTCAACGCTTGTGAAGTTTACATTATTCTGTTGGATAGTTTGCTTTTTATTAATGTTTTGTAAAAAATTTAGGTCTAAAAATAAGGATTAGCATTTGAGCTAGTCCTTTTATTTTTTAATAAATATTTTTTTATTTGGAGGAAAATTATGTCAAGTATTTACAAGGAGAGTACAGTTCTTGTTGACATTGATGGTAAGGTTACAACAAAGCCCCATCTATTAGGTCAGTATGGTACTATACGAACATTTCGAGTTATTATCGAAACTAAACGCATAAGCGGTAAAGTTGATATTTTTCAGCTTGATTACACATCAGAATTAGGGATAGTCCTTAAAGAAGGGGATTTCATTAATGTATCTGGTGATATTCGTACATTAAATGATAAGAATACTGGTTTCATTATAGAAGGTTATATTTTTGCTAATAATATAACTGTATTAGATAAGGAGCCAGAGACTTACAGAAATGACTGTGTAATCACAGGTGGTATTTTTTATAACTTCATTGATGTAAGAAAGAGTTATGATGGAACTGATACAGATATTGCAGACTATACTGTATGTACTAAGCGAAAGCATGGTAGAACCAGTTATTTCCGAGCAACTTCTTGGAAACACGATGCAATCCTTATTGGTAATTATAAAAATGATTTGAATGTTATTGATGTTAAATGTAGATTGCAGAGTTATGAAGGAAAGCAAGGAGATAAGCATTTTATTTGCTTAGCAGTTTACAGATTTACAGCAGTTAAGGAGGATAAGGATGTTAAATCTGAAGAAAGTTAAGATGATTTTATGGGATTTTGATGATACGCTTTGTTTTCATTCAGACCATAGTTCACCTACTGATACATATGACACAGAGTATAATGTTAAAGTTCTTAATAGAGAAGATGCTTATGCAACTTGTAAAATGAACTACAGTATTGCAAAGCTTATGAACTTGGCAGTTAATGAAGGTAAACGTCAAGGTCTTGTAAGTGGAGTTACTTGTTTTGTTCATGCAAGAAATAAGGAAAACTGGGTTAAAGACCATTATGGTGTAGCTCTTGAGAATTTCTGTGTAAGCAGTCAGGAAATGAAGTTAGGTATTATGATTGCTATTGCAGAAGCTTTCGGCTTTGAGCATGATGAAATTCTTTTAGTAGATGATTTATGTGAAAACCTTGAGAGAGCAGCCGATAATGGCTTTCAGTCAGCTTCACCAGTTGAAGTTATCAATTATGTAGAAGAGTATTTCTTATAGGAAAGGGGTAGTAATTATAGGTAGAAATCCACCATATATTTTTAATTTTCAAAATTAAATAGCGTAAGGAGGCAAAGATAATGCTTAAAGAAGTTATTAAGCGAAATGGTAGACATACTAAGTTTGTTGCAAATAAGATTAATATTGCAATTCAGAAAGCTAATAATGAGGTGTCTATCTTAGACCAGGCTTCAGATGAAGACATTAAGAAGATTGTGAAGGACATTAAATCTGTAAAAGATGAATGTATTCATATTGAGGTTGTTCAGGATTTGGTTGAGACTGGTCTTATGCAGGCAGGTAAGTTTGAACTTGCTAAGAAGTATATGCTTTATAGATATAAGCATAAGTTAGCTAGAGACTTATCAGAGGCTGAAGCGTCTGTTTTAGGTATTCTCGATGGGACTAATCTTGGAGTTATCGATGAAAACTCTAATAAGAATAGTTATGTTAATTCAACTCAGAGAGACCTTATGGCAGGTGAGGTATCAAGAACGATTGCTAAGAAGATTTTATTACCAGATGACATCAGGAAAGCTGATGAAGATATGGAAATTCATTGGCACGATATTGATTATACAGTACAGAGTATGGTCAATTGCTGCTTGATAAACGTTAAAAGCGTATTAGACTATGGAACTGTTATGAATGATTACTTAATTGTTACACCTAAGTCATTCAGAACTGCTTGTAACATCATTACTCAGGTAGTTGCTATTATTGCAAGTAACCAGTATGGTGGTCAGAGTGTTAACATCAGACACTTAGGTAGATTTTTAGCTATCTCAAGAGAGCGTTTTAGAGTTCAAAACCAGAAGCAATGGGATTCTGTAGGATTAAGTTATACTGAAGAGCAACTAAATGGGGTAGTTGAGCAGCAGTTGAAGTATGAACTGGAGCAAGGTGTTCAAACTATTCAGTACCAACTAAATACGCTAGTTACTACAAATGGGCAGGCACCTTTCGTTACGCTGTTCTTAGAATTGAGAGACGATGACCCATACGAAAATGAAGTAGCTTTAATCATTGAAGAAATCCTTAAGCAGAGACTTCAAGGAGTTATGAATTCCGATGGAGTTTATGTTACACCATCATTTCCGAAGCTTATTTATGTAGTAGATGAGCATAACTGCTTAAGAGGAGGTAAATATGATTATTTAACTCATTTAGCAGCTAAGTGTACTATTAAACGTAGTTATCCAGACTATATCTCAGCTAAGAAAATGAGAGAGCAATTTGATGGTGAGGTTTTCAGTTGTATGGGCTGTGTTGATGGAGAAGAGGTAATTACCTACAAACTTAGGGGTAGTGTATTTTGTGAGTCATTTTCACGAGCATGGATTAGATTATATTATGAGTTTAAGGCAGTACCTCAGCAGGAAGATTCTAAAAACTTATATATTGATACTCCGGGGGTTGAGATTTGGGACAACAAAGAAGAGGCATTTGTACCTTGCTATAGATTTATTAGAAATGTTCAGGATAAATGGGTAAATGTAAAGTTATCAAACGGTAGACATTTATCTGTTACTGATAACCACCCATTTGAAACAGAGAATAGAGGGGTAGTCTTAGCCAGAGACCTTGCTATCGATGATGTTATCAGAATTGATAGATATTCGAATTTCTGTACAGGTTCTGAGGATTACTATACGGAAGACCAAGCTTGGTTATTAGGGTTAGCTTTATGTGATAGTAGTTTCGTAACAACTTTGAATATTTCTCTTGGCTTAGATGTACTTGATATACAACAGCGAGCTGTAGAAGTATTAAAGAAAGAGTATAATGGAACTAATCCATACATTGTTGAGCAGAGACGAGGTGTTAAAGGTAACTATAATGATATTCGTGTTTCAAGTACAGAAGTTAATGAGTCAGGCTTAAGGGCACATTTACAGGACTTTGATGGTATTAAGAAAGTTGATAGACATATACCTAATAAGTTATGGAATTGTAGTAGAGAAGTAAGATTAGCTTTCTTAGGCGGTATTATTGATGCTGATGGTTACATTAGCAATAGTAGTACAATAAGTGTTATTAACATTGGCTCTACAAATCAGGAGTTAGCTATTCAGGAAATGCTATTAGCCCAGAGTTTGGGGTATCCTGCTAGAATGTATTTAAACCATTATAGTAAGAAGCATCCAGAGAAAATTCGTTTCTTAGTTTCATTTGATGCGGATTATACTATTAAGCCTTATATTCATTGTCAGAAGAAGCTTGATAATCTTTTAGAGTTAGGAAGAAGTAATAATTCAAATTACTATTCAGATTATTCAAACGTTACTGAGTTATCAGAGATTACTGTTGAGGATTATTCTTATGATGTAACAACAGAGTCAGAGCATTTTACAGTTAGTGGTGTCTACTCTCATAACTGTAGAAGTTTTTTGAGTCCATGGAAGAAAACTGAGTGGTATGTAAAAATGATGCATGAACCGGAATCTGAGATTGGAAAATATTTGTGGGAAGGTAGGTTCAATCAAGGTGTTGTAACAATTAACCTACCTCAAATTGGTATAATCGCAGACCACGATATGGATACATTTTGGTCTTTACTTGATGAGAGACTTGCAAAGTGTTACAAGGCTCTTTTATTAAGACATAAGTTACTTGAGGGTACAAAGGCTAGTACAAGTCCTTTACATTGGCAGTTTGGTGGTATCTCTCGATTAAACAGTGATGATACTATTGATATTCTTTTGCATGATGGTTTTAGTACCTTATCTCTTGGTTATATTGGTATTTACGAAACAGTTTATGCAATGTTAGGGGTATCCCATACAACACCAGAGGGTAAAGAATTTGCATTAAAGATTATGCATCGTTTAGCGGATGCTTGTGAAACTTGGAAGAAAGAGACAAACCTCGGATTCGGGCTTTACGGGACTCCAGCCGAGAGCCTTTGCTATAAGTTTTGCAAACACGATACAGAGAAATTTGGAATTATTGAGAATGTAACTGATAAGGGTTACTATACCAATAGTTACCATATAGACGTGCGTGAGGAGGTTAACGCATTCGAGAAATTTGAATTTGAAGCAGAGTTCCAGCCTATTTCATCAGGAGGTTGTATCTCATATGTTGAAATTCCAAATCTTGAGAAAAATCAGCCAGTTGTTGAGAAACTTATCACTTACATTTATGACAATGTAAGATATGGTGAGTTTAATTCAAAGTCAGATTATTGTTTTGCTTGTGGTTTTCAAGGTCAGATTGATTTGAATAAGGATAATCAGTGGGAATGCCCTTGTTGCCATAACAAAGATATGAAGAAGATGTATGTATCGAGAAGAACTTGTGGTTATCTTGGTTCTAATGAGTGGAATGAGGGTAAGCGTAGAGAAATCGGTATGAGAGTCGAGCATCTTTAATTCAATCAGGGGTAGTTCGCAAGAGCTACCCTTGACTTTTTATTAAGAAAATGGTATAATAAAGAAAAAAGGAGGTATTGCTATGATTAAAGTCTTAAATGAAACTGTAAGAAGACCCATAGTTGAAATCGAGAGTACTTATAGTAATTATTGCTGTATTGTAGAAACGACAGGTTCTGCTGATGATATGTGTAGATTAATTGCAGTGAGTGATGACTACAGAGATGAAAAGGAATTATGTGATTTGTGTTGGGATTATAGAGATAAGCGTGATGATGTTTACTATATGATTGTTGGTTCTTACAGTAGCGATGTTTTTCATATTCAGTGCACAATAGGTTGATATAAGATACTTATTTTATTATAGAATTACCATTGACATTTCTCCAGTTATCTGTTATACTTAAAGTATAATAAATCTTGGAGGTTCAATTATGAATGCAAATGTACATATACCTGTAGGTTTAGCAACAGCTTCAGGGGTAGCACTTTTAGTTCCAGCTATGAATGGAACAGATAAAATTACTTTAACATTAGGTCTTGGTTGTGCTGTTATAGGTGCTTTGATACCAGATATTGATGCTAATAATGATAGTAAGGCAAAGCAAGAATTTAGAAAGGTTATGTCTTATCTGAGTATCTTTAGTGTTGCAACAGTAAGTTATGCAATGCGTACAGGCAGACTTCAAGAGATGACTTCAAACCTCATGCATTCGGTACACGGAGTAGGTGCTTTATTATTCTTGATTGCTTGTGTAGTTGCGTATGTTTCATCGCATAGAACCTTTACACATTGGTTATTAGGTCTTATTTGCTTTACAGTTCCGTTTATGATGATGACAAATTTTACATTAGGTTTTTGGTTTGGGGTAGGAGTGTTAAGTCATCAGGTTCTTGATATGCTTGACAAGAGAAGAATAACTTGGTTATATCCTTTACCTATCAATTTTACAATATATGCTTTCAAAGCAAATGGTAAGGTAAGTAAGTTATTTGAGTTTGTTTCAACTATATTAGCTTGTATATTTGTATTTCTTTTGCTACAGTAGCACTTAGGTGCTACTTTTTTATTGTTTAAGTTTTTTCTGCAAATTTAAAGAATTTGGTGCTTCTATTCTAACTATATGATTTGCTCAAACAAACCTTAAAAGACTTTATAAGTTATTTCGAGATAATTTTTATTTTTAGTTTTAATTGGAGTAGTCAATTTGCCTTGTCTTATTTTGTATATTTTACAAGGTTAGTTCCAGCAGACAGAAATTTTTGAAGTTATTTAGGTTTTGACCAACTTCTTTTCGGGTGGAATTTTGGTATTGTTTTTATCTTTTATTTTTTCCATATTTTGTAAATTATATTAAGAGATTTGCTTGACTTTTATTGAGTTGAGAGTTATAATATTTCTATCAAGTAAATGTAGGAGGTCAAAATGAAGGCACTTGTAAAGATTGGAAGGGACTCTGTGACTATTGATAATGCTTTCGCCACTGATTATGTAGAAAGCAATCAACCTTATAAGAACCACTTAATAGTACAGGGTACAGATGGCTACTTTATCGTAGCAGGAGATTTGAATGATAAGACAGGAGTATTCACAGTCTTAGATGATGAACAGCCAGCGTGGTATGTTGAATATGCTATAGATATGGAGTACGGAGAAGTAGTACATCATCTACATTCAGAAGACTTACCATCAGGGGTAGTTAAATGTGAGTTCTCTTTCAGATAGCATTTAGGCAAGGATTTAAGTCCTTGCCTTTTTTGATGTCTTTTGAAATATAGCCTATAACTATTAAAATTTATTTTTTACAGGAGGATTTTGTAATGAATTTTACAGTTACAGGTTTAACGGTAGAGACCGATGGTATTACCAAAGAACAGCTTGAAAATGCAAAGTTGTTTAGTGGTAAAAATGCAGGTATCTGTTATATGGGTGACAGTTATTTTGATTCTGCTGTCACAGACCCAGTTAAGGCAACAAAACGTTTCGTAAATACTTGCAAGAATGGGCATCATAGTATTGCAGACCATGTAAGAATTGAAGTTCTTTTAGAGGGTTCTTCAAAGATGCTTGCTATCATTTTAAATAGCTTGCAGGATTATGCAACATCTGAGAAATCTGGTAGATATACAATTATGACTGGTAATTCTGAGCGTGAAACAGTCTTATACGATAAATGGAAAGAAATCTTCCATAATCGTATTCTTGAGTTGTACCCTACATATGACGATGAGATGCTTTTGAAGAAGTTCGAGAGTAAGTATCCGAGGTCAGGTTACACAGTTATCAGGGGTAGACTTAAAGAACTTGAAGCTGTTCTTGAAGCAAGTAAAGATAAAGAAGCCAATGATTATTATAGAGATGTTTTAAAGAACGATAAAACATTACCGAGTTGGAAAATGGCTCAGGAGAATGCGAGATATGTATTGAGTGTTTTCACTTATAGTACTACATTCGGGTATTCCACCAGTTTAAGGCAGTGGAATTACATTTACGATTGGTGTCAGAAGTATCTAACTCAGTATGTACCGAAGCATGATGAAGATTTCCTTAAGTGGTATAACAGCGAGGATAAAGAAGGTAAATGTACTATTCTTAGTAAGAAAACAAATACAGAAGCTAGTTACTTTGAAACTAGACTTTATTTTGACTTCTTAAAGTTATCGAACTTTATCTATGATAATTTATATGTAAAGGAGTTAAGAGATAATAAAGACAGATGTTTCGAGTTTTTAACACAGCTTTCAGGGGTAGAAGACCACGCTATGAAAGGCTATGATTTAAGCTGTTATGAACCAGATGGGTACACAGGAGATTATAATTATGAGGCAGAAACACGTTCAAAAGATGATTATTATGGTCTTGTCTATAATACTTCTTATACAGCTTCATTTGTACAGATTGCTCAGGCAGAACGTCACAGAACACTTAAGTATTTTATGTTCTTTAATCCAAACTCAAATAAGCAGGAGTTCTTTGTTCCACCTATGTTAATCGATACAGATTATGTAGATGAATGGTTACAGGATTTAGAGTCTGTTAAAGATTTAGTCCCACAGGCTACTAAAGTTTGTATTATCGAGACAGGACATATTGCAGATTTTATCTTAAAATGTAAAGAGCGTCTTTGTGGTAGAGCACAGCTTGAAATTATGCAGCAGACAGCAATTACAGCTAAGAGATTTATTGAAGATGTAGATACAGGTGTTATTACAAATAAGGCTTGCATTAACTATGTAGAGCAGTTAAGAGGTAAAACAGGTTCTGTAACTACAAAGTGCAATATGCTGAATTGTAAAGAGCCTTGTGTTTGGGGTAGTAAGGATGCCCTTACGAGGTTAATCTAATATGGACTTTATAATAAAGCATAAAAAGCAATTAGCTGTTATTGTTTTAAATATAGTTGGCTTTATTTTGTGTCATTTGTTATTAAGTTTATGGACAAGTAGTTACGATAATTATGATACCTCAAATATTAAGGAATATCAGTTCAAGATTATCGAAACTAGAGTTTTATCAGATGATGATGGACAAGAAACAAAAATAACATTTAAAGATGCAAATAATATAAAGTACTCAGTTTATACTACTGGAGATGAAAGGTCTAAGTATCTAGTAGGAGAGGATGTTACAGTTTATTCGGAGGATGAAAGACATTATGAACTTTCGGAACATGCTGTAATAGATAAAGAGGTAGGAGGGATTTTCTACCTCTTAAGTACATCATTTATTGCTATGTTTGTAATTGTAGCAAGTGGTGTATTATGTGGGTTTAAGTGGAGTCTATTAAGTATGATAGTACTCTTACTATCTTTAGTCTAAATTTAAGGAGGATTCTTAAAATGAGAAGTTTTGAAGTTGCAAGAAAGATGGAAAATGGAGAACCAGTGTCTTATGAGCAGGATAGATGCCTTGCAGGTACTTATGAGCCAGCGTTTGCAAGTACTAAGTTACCAGAGTACGCTACAAAGCATTCAGCAGGTGCAGATTTCTTTTGTGCAGAAGAAGTGACTATTCCTAGTATTTGGGGTATGATTTTCACAAGTTTAGGAAATAAAGCTGAGGACAAAGCAAGCAAAGCTTTTGATTCAATTATGGCAGGTCTTGGCTATACACGTAAGGAAGCTAAAGCAGTAGAGGAGAAGCACGATATTGCACCAACACTTGTACATACAGGTATTAAGGCTAATATGGAAGATGATGAGGTTCTTGAACTGTATAATCGTTCTTCTAACCCTAAGAAATTAGGTCTTGTATTAGCCAACGGAGTAGGTGTAGTTGATTCAGACTACTATGAAAACAAGGATAATGATGGTGAGATTATGTTTGCTTTCTATAATTTCAAACCGTGGGCAGTTACATTAAAAGTAGGAGATAAGATTGGTCAGGGTGTATTCAAGAAGTATCTTAGACCAACTGTAGGTCTTGTTGTAAATGATGAGAGTAGAAATGGCGGTTTTGGTTCTACAGATAAGGATAAGGAGTAATAGCCTATGAGTGCTTTTCTTTCTAAGTGTAGACAGCAATTACAGTGGGTTTTAGATAGACCAGTTATTATCTTAGTAGCTGCTGTGATAGTTCTTATTTTCGGATTATTCAGAATGAGAGAAAATAACTCATCTGCAGGAATGTGGAGTATAGTTATTATAGCAGCTATTATGTTCATGTATGCTTTAGGTCAGTTAACTGGTTTAGGTTTCAGTATGACATTTTAACTAAGGAGTCAAGAGTCGAGAGGCTCTTGACTTTTTTGCAGATTTATGTTATAATATAATTGGAGGTGGTTTAAATGCTTGTATTTGATGATAAGCCAGAGATTATAGAAGTTTCAAGGTCACAGAGGATAAATATAAGTTCATCTTCAAAGGGTAATCAGCTTAAGTGGTTTGCCGATAATAAATTTATAAAGCTTAATACCTACACTTGGTACGAGGATATATCTGAGGTATTAGTTAGTCATTTACTTTCTTTTACCAATATCAAATCTTACTTGAAATACTATCATTGTATTATAGTAGAAGATGATGTAAAACTAGGAGATGGTTGTTATTCATACAATTATCTATCAGCCGAGCAGAGAGATATAAGTTTTTATCGACTATTCAAGAGAAATGGCTTTGATATTGGTAGGATGAGTTATGACGATGTAAGAGAAACATTATATGACATTACAGGGGTAGATTACAAGCCTTATATAGATTCGTGCTTGTGTGTCGATGCAATGACTTATAACGAGGATAGGCACTTCAATAATCTATCAGTTGTAGCAGTTAAGGATAAATATTCTTTTGCACCTTTATATGATTTTGGTTTGTCTTGTTTAGCAGACACTATAACTTATCCAGTAACTGAGTCAGTTGAGTCTTGTGTTGAGAGAGTCTTAGCAAATCCATTTAAGTCTAGTTTTATTTATCAGTTGCAAGAAGCACGAGTCGTACCTATTTTACTTGATTACAATAGTTTTCTAAATTCAGTTGGAGAACTTACAGGTAATGAGCAGAGAGCGTTAGAAGTAATAAAGTTAGGTGTAGAAAGAACTAGAGGTGTAGCATGGACAGAGTTTTGATTTTTGATTACTATGATAAAGATGAATTATGCTCTCATTGTGAGTTTAATTACACACAGAAGACTATCAAAGTTGAAAATTATGTATCAGAATGCTACAGACAGGCTTTCGGTAAGCAAGAAATTACTTTTGATAGCATTGATTGGTTCTTTAGAGATAGATGTTTTCCAGAAACAAGAGTAGATTGCAAGGAGTTATGTGAAATACTAGGGGTAGACTATTTTGATGCTGAAGCGATTTGTAGAAAAACTCACGGTAAGTGCTTTGGTGACTTTAATTGGATTAAATTTGAAGGTGAGAATATTAAGTTTTTAAGAACACAGGATAGTACTGTAGTTTTAGAGAAAGATGGTAAAGAAGTATGAATTATTCAGGTATTAAGAGTAAAGATGTTGCAAACGGAATAGGATTTGGGGTATCTTTATTTGTTAGTGGTTGTCATTGTCATTGTAAGGGTTGTTTCAACCATGAGACTTGGGATTTCTGTGCAGGAGAGGAATTTACAGATAAAGTTCTTGATAAGATATATAAGCTCTTGGATAGACCTTATGTAGACTTCTTTAGTATTCTTGGTGGTGACCCTTTTGAGCCAGAGAATAGAGTAGAAGTGTTAGCAATAGTATCTCAGGTACGAGCACACTATCCTAATTTGAAAATTAATATTTGGAGTCATTGGCACTACGAAGAGGCTATTAAAGATGACATATTATTAGAAATTCTTAATTTATGCGATATGTTTGTCGATGGAGAATTTATCTTGGAGAAGAAGGACTTACACCTACCTTTAAGGGGTAGTTCAAATCAGCGTATTATAGATTTGAATGCATCACGAGATAAAGGAGAATTGGTTTTATTCGAGGATTTGATGCAGTCTACACAGTAAGTTAATATTTTTTGAAAAATAATTGATTTAACTGTTGACTTTTTCCAGTTTTGGTGTTATAATGTATTATGTAAATGAATGAATTAACTTTTAACTTTAGGAGGTTACACAAATGGCAAATGAACAGATGTTAGTTTGCAATGCTCTTGATGAGCGTGATTTTCTTCGTAAGAAGATTATTAGTGCTATTAATGGAGCACAGTTTATTGCTTGTAAGCGAGTTAAAGATGAGAAAGTCAGAACAACAGGTTACACAGACCCTGAGACTTTCAAAAAGGAAGCTCAGTCTACATATCAGAGCATTACAGATATGATTGACAGATACAATCGTCTGGATACAGCTATCACTCTTGCAAATGCAAGTACAGAGATTAAGCTGTCAGACAATACAACTATGACAAGAGCAGCAGCTATCTCTATGAGAAAGGCACTTGTTAGCGATACAACTACAGATTTCACAGGTAGATTGATTAACACTTTAGAGCGTCAGTTTACTAATGTATCTGCTCAGGCTAACGAGTTAAATGCTAAGGCTGATAGAGAGCTGGAGCAGTATAAAGACAATATGACATCAGGGGACAAGGCTAAAGAACTCACTCCAGAGGTTTCTAAGACACTTGAGTCACTGGTAGCTGACAATAGAGCTGATATCATCGACCCAATTGGGGTAGAGAAAGAAATTAAGAAGCTCGAGGATAAGTACGAAACTCTCAAGAAAGAGTTAGATTCTGCGATTAAGGTATCTAATGCAACAACTTTCGTAGAGTTTTAATATCTGTGCATATAATACGAAAACCTTAAATATCAGACTCGCTATTCTTTTGCGTTAATAAAGAAAATGGTTGATTTGCGAGATTGCCAAGAGGTAAGGCATCTGACTCTTAATCAGACATCGTTGGTTCGAATCCAACTTTCGCATCCAGTAAATACTAAGTTCAATGAGGATGAACTATGTGTATTAATTAATAGATTGTAAATCTATTTTGATTAGATAACATATTTATGAACTGATAACTGGTAACTTTTAACAAGTAATCGATAACTTTCAACTGTTAACGCTACGAGACGGTAGTTAGTAACTGATAACTGATAATTTGTAATCAGTATATAGGCAATAAGTTATTGCTGAAATCCTTGAGTAATGGTTATAAGAGGTGGTTTGTTAATCTTTAGGTTTCCACAAGGCAGTATTATATGCAACACTTAAATAAAGCATTTGTTATAAATGTTACAATTTGTTACAAGGAGGACATGGACTTCGGTCTATGTCCTTTTTGTTTGGGGTAGTTTCGAGAACGTTTGTATTTTGTCGAATACCGTTCTATAGTTATAATAGTATGCAAGGAGGTTATAATTATATGAATGGTTTTTCTCTAGTTTGTTATATTGAGCATTTCAATTCATCAGATAAAGAAGAGTTGTCTAGTTTATATTATAGATTAAGTGATTATTGTTTAGAGCATTTGTTAAAGTATGAGCTTATTATTCTAACTCCAAGTCCTCTTGATGTTTCTGAAATTACAATGTATTTTAAAGAGATAAATATTAAGAATAATATAAGAGTTTATAAGTGCAATGAGAAGTTTTCTAAGGTGTCTGAGTTCACAATTACAGTTGGAACTTATGAGACTATGATTATTCTTGATTATTCTAAATATACAAGAGAGACAGTAGGTGTAGAGCTAATGTTTACAGATTTCCTTAAATATGAAACACCTTGTTGTATAGGTCTTTTTAAAGATAATAATTCAGATTATTCAAGTCTTATTGGGGTAGTTTTTAAGCGTAATTATTTGTATAACGATATTGATTATTTAAGGGTAAGAAACATTAACGAATTATTCAGACAGCTATTAGTGTACTTTGTATTTATTGGGGTAGCAATGAGATATAATGGTATAGTTTCTCATTTCAAGCTATATGAGATTACAATACCATTCAAATTAAGCGAGAAGATTAGGCGATATCGTTTTATTTATTCTGTTAAAGATGAGTTTCTAAGATGTGAAAGACTAGAACGCTTAAAATATACAAGTAAAGGGAGGAAGAAATATGTTAACGTGCGATAATTGTGGTTCTACAATACCAGACGATTTGTGGAAGAAAGATGAAAGTGATGGAGTTTTAAGTTGTCCAGTTTGTGGTTCTATTAAGACTACAACAACTACACCAGTTAAGTTATCTTTAACTAAAAATTATGTAGATAATGCAGTACCAGTTGAAATAGAAGACAACTCAGGGGTAGTTCAAACTTCTACTATGTCAAGTGTATTAGAGTCTTTTGATAAAGGTCTTAAGAGTACATTTGGTGACACTTTGTCCGTATGTCAAGATTGTGGCAAGGTTATTTGTATCTGTAGTTTAAAGAAGTTATTTAATGGAGATAGGTCGAATGTTGGATTTTGATAAGATTTTATGGACTAAGAAGTATACAACCTTGCAAGCCATTGGTCTTGGTTTTGCAATAGGTTTTGTTATATCAGTAGTTCTTGTAGCAATAGCATATTTTCTATTATAGGAGGTTATTATGGGATATAGAGAAGAGTTTTTTAAAGCTAATCCCGGAATTACAATTCCAGGCAAGCGAGGAAAGCAGTATAGATGTGTGAGTTGTGGAGGTTTCTTCCCAAAGAGTCAGATTGATGTAGATCATAAGATTGCCAAACGACTCGGAGGCACTGATGATGTATGGAATTTACAGCCTATGTGTCAGCATTGTAATCGAAGTAAGGGTAAGAACTCTAGTGGTATGGATGTAGCCACTTCCGTTATTGGTGCAGTTACACATGATGGTTTAGGAGGCTTAGGTCAGATAGCACAAGGGGTAGCTAAGCAGAAGGTTAAAGATGCTTTAGGTATCAAGTATAAAAGGTAGGAGTTATATTTGAGAGATATTAGACATCGAGTAATTATTGCATTTACTATTACTGTTCTTATAGCTTTACTAAGTGCAGTTTGTGTATACTTCACTATTAAGTATACTCTGACAATAGCGATTACTGAGAAATATACAGCCAGATTTATTTGTGCTATGATAGATTTGTTTATCATATTGATTCTATACATAGTAATATGCAGTTTAAGAAATTTGTATGGTGTCACACAAGCTATCAGGGGGTAGAGACTTTTATACAGTTATGATTTCTTGTGTAACGAAAGATTACACCAAGTATATTAGTATTTATAAAGTGTATTGGAATATCGCAAGTAATACAGTAGAGTTGATATTTTTTCCACTTTTTAGGCACTCAAAATTGTCTAAAAATAAAGAGGTATTAGTAGCAAAGTATAAGAATAAATTTTATATTGTTAGGTAGTATTATTGGAGAGATTGCAGCATTCTTGAGAGTGTCTGCAATCTTTTTTATAAATGCTATAAAGTATTTTTTAATGAAAGGATTTTACAATATGGATTACGAGAAGTATGTTAAAGTTTGCAAACGTGTAAACAATACAAAGAGAAATTATCTCGTTTTAAATGAGGCTCAGTGTAAGCACGTTCCTAGTAAACCTGCTAGAGCACTGAAAATGTTTGATGACCTTGCCGAATTGGTTAAGGGTTATAAGAATGAGCAGAGATTACTGGTTGTAGGTTTTGCAGAAACTGCAACAGCTATTGGGGTAGAAGTCGCAATTCAGCTTAATTGTGACTATGTAAATACAACGAGAGAGAGTTTTGAAGCAGAGTTCTTCAATTTCACTGAAAGTCATAGTCATGCAACTGAGCAGAAGTTAATTAAAGTTGATTTAAATTACTACAATCATATCTTGTTTGTAGAAGATGAAGTTACAACAGGCAATACAATATTAAATATAATCAGGAAGTTAAGCGGAGTAAATAAGAATATTAAGTTCTCTGTAGCATCGATTTTAAATGGTATGTCTAAGGAGAATTTTGATAAATATGAGGAACTTGGTATTGATGTGCATTATCTTGTCAAGTTAGATAATTCAGGTTTTGCAGATGAAGCAGATAAGTATCAGTTAAATGGAGACATTTATGATATGCACAATACAGAGGCAGATACAAAAATGTACTTCAAGTTAGCAAATACTCGTAAGGTTACAGATATAGCCACATACAATAAAGATTTAGAAGAAATTTGTTCAAATCTTGCTTGTAAAGATGGAGTAGAGACTGTCTTAGTTCTTGGTACTGAGGAATGTATGTATCCTGCAATTAAGATTGGTGCTTATCTTGAAGGTCTTGGTTTTGATGTAAGAAGTCATTCAACTACACGCAGCCCTATTGGGGTAGTTAGTTCAAGCGCTTACCCTTTATACACTCAGCTTTGCTTATCGAGTGTATATAATCAGAATAGAGATACATATCTTTACAATTTAAGAAATTATGATGCAGTTTACATTATATCTGATACAAGTTTCCATAACAAAGGTATGTCAGAGTTAATTCTTGCATTAAGAATGTTTGGAAACAAGAATATTACAGAAATTTTATTGGAGGAGAAATAATGAGAAGCTCTTATTTACCAGATGATGTTATTTTATTACTTAAAGATATTACAGGTCAGGTAGAACCGCAATCTACTGAAGAAAGAGAGAAACTTATTCAGGAGGGTAAGCATTATTGTGAGATGTTACCTATTGAGTATAAGCCGTCTGAGAAGTATATGCAGATTTATGATGAACTCGTTAAAGTATTTGCTGAGAAGAATGCAAATGCTATCGGAGTTCTTGCAGACCAGATTATAGAGGCAAAAGGAAAGAATGTAGTTCTTGTGTCCTTAGCTAGAGCTGGCATTCCTATCGGTATTTTACTCAAACATTACATTTACTTTAAGTATGATATTGATGTACCACACTATAGTATTTCTATTATCAGGGGTAGAGGTATTGATAAAAATGCTATGAAGTTCCTTTTGAATAATTATAATGATGAGGATTTATTATTCGTAGATGGTTGGACAGGTAAAGGTGCTATCAATCATCAGCTTGAAGAAGCATTAGTAGATTACCCTAGAGTATCAAAAGACCTTGCAGTTGTTGCAGACCCAGCAGGTGTTGCAAAATACTATGGTACAAGAGATGATTTACTTATTCCGAGTTGTTGCTTAAATAGTACAGTGTCTGGTCTTATTTCAAGAACATTTCTTCGAGATGACATTATTGGGGTAGATGATTTCCACGGTGCTGTTTACTATGAAGAACTTAAAGATGATGATTTGTCTTATGCTTTTATCGAGGCTATTGAAAAACATTTCAAGGAAGAGACTTACTCTTGTGGGGTATGCTTTGAAGATACAGGTCTTGATGAGGCTAAGAGAATTGCAGAGGAATACAATATTCACGACATTAACTTAGTTAAGCCAAGTATTGGAGAAGCTACAAGAGTATTACTTAGAAGAGTTCCGTGGAAAGTCTTAATTTCAGATAAATGTAAAGATGATATTGATGTAGCTCATATCATTCGTTTAGCCGAAGAGAAGAACGTTCCAGTTGAATACACAAAGCTTAATCATTATAAGGCAGTTGGTCTTATTAAAGAATTAGCAGACGCTTAGGAGGGGTAGATATATGGGTTTAACATGGAATACAAGTATGGCTATCTTAAATGTTTTGACAGATAAGCCAGATGATGAACTTAGACAGGTAGATGGAAAACTGGTAAGTACTGCTGATGCACGTTACTTAATCGAGAAGTATGGTGGAGACATTATCAAGTTTAAACACGCTTTTCTCACAGA
>OGZO01000015.1_pt1 | contig 76810 bp, 62 predicted proteins | sample 1576721 | NCBI WGS metagenome assembly OGZO01 (sample SAMEA3541516, study PRJEB24748) | human gut metagenome | biome: human gut; feature: human-associated habitat; material: faeces | place: China | collected 2012 | reverse complement strand
TTTCGTGGGCATAATCAGCCACGAATTCCGGCAGATCTTGGATTTTATGATTTAAGATTACCTGAAATTAGTGAGGCACAAGCTGAATTGGCGAAGGAAGCAGGGATTGAAGGATTCTGCTATTGGCATTATTGGTTTGGAAACGGAAAGCAGGTACTGGACATGCCTTTTGAAAGAACGGTAAATAGTGGGAAACCAGATTTTCCATTTTGCCTGGGTTGGGCAAACCATGATTGGACGACTAAAACTTGGGAGAAAGGAAAAGGAAGATCTAAAGATACCATGATTTTCAAACAGGAATATCCAGGTGATGAAGATTATATAATGCATTTTAATCAATTTCTTAAAGCATTTAAGGATGATAGATATATAAAAGTTGATGGTAAACTATTATTTTTAGTATTTAATCCTTTTGGAATACCCGACGTCAAACATTTTACTGAATTGTGGAACAAATTAGCAAAGGAGAATGGATTAGAAGGATTTCATTTTGTGGCAAGTAATTCAGCACCAAAGCTGAAATTGGATAGTACTACGAGTTCCTTTGAAAATGATTACAAAAAGAAAATAGAAGGAACTAGGGCGCTAGGATTTGATGCTGTAATGACGTCAAATCAAAAAAATGCGGAATTGAAGGTTGCTGGAAAATTTAAAAAAATACTTAACTCTGTAATTCGCAGATTTATGCCAAGTTTATATGTTGAAAAGTATTCGTATAAAAAAATTATAGAGAATCTGTATACAAATCTGGATAAACGAAATGATGTATATCCACAGTTATTAGCTGGCTGGGACAGATCTCCAAGATCCGGGAGAAAGGCGATTGTTTATTATGGGACAACACCAGAAACATTTAAGTATGCTGCTGAGATGGCTGTCAAACAAGTTGAAAATAAAGAGCCAGATCATAAAATTATTTTCTTAAATTCATGGAATGAATGGGGAGAGGGAGCATACATGGAACCTGATTTAGAATTTGGAAAGGGCAAGATAGAGGCTTTAGCAGAAGTTCTTGACATTAAAAAAGTCTGATAGTTTGTCAAATGTTTGTCAAAAATTTAATATGCTAAATTATAAATATGGAGAGGCAAAAATGGAGAAGAAGGTTGGAATATTAACATTTCATGGAGCAGATAATCTTGGTGCTGTATTGCAAGCATATGCACTTTGTAAATATATAACTTATAATATTAATGTACAGGCTGAAATTGTGGATTATATTTGCGATGAAGTGGAAAAAACAAGATATGCAAATAATTGTAACGTTATAAAGAAAATGCCACTTATGTTGTATTATAAAATAAAGCGCACAGGTTTTGAAAAGTTCAGAGATAAATTTCTTTCTCTGTCCGACAGAAAATATGTACGCGATGATATTGAAAATTGTAATTTGTTATATTCTACGTTTATAACAGGAAGTGATCAAGTTTGGAATATAGAATGTTCAGGTGAGGACAATACATATTTTCTTGATTTTGTAGAAAAAGGAAAAAAGAAAATTGCATATGCGGCAAGTATCGGATCAATTGAGTTTAAAGAAGAAAAGATTAAAGAAATTAAAAAACTTTTAAAAGATTTTAATGCAATTTCTGTTAGAGAATCATCTTCAATACAAAAGTTAGGGTTAGAGGAGAAAACACCAATTTTACCTGATCCTGTTTTCTTGCTTGATAAAAGTCAATGGAAAGATGTTGTTACAAATAGAGTCAAAAAGAAAAAGTATATTTTAGTTTATTTAATACAGGAAGATGTTAATGTTGTCAGAGCAGCTAGAGAATACGCAGCAAAGTATAATTATGACATTATAATAAATAAAAAAAGTATTAAGTTTATTTTAAATAATTCTCCAGATTGTTTTTTGAATTGGATTGATAATGCGGAGGCTGTTTTTACTAATTCTTTTCACGGCACAGCCTTTTCTATTATATTTAAAAAAAAGTTGGCAGCGGATATTGCTTTAAGTAATGGAGGTGTAAATAACAGAATAAGAGAGTTACTATGTTCGGCAGGATTGGAAGAATGTATTATTTCGAATAATAAAATTAAACCTGTGAGAGCAGAAGCAGATGAATGGTTGAAAGTACAAAGAAAGAAAGCGTATGATTTCTTGAAAAAGAATATATAAGATTTAGACAATAAATTTGAGTGTGTATTGTGTTGGCTTTGGACAAAAGAAGGGAAAATATGCAGAAATTTTATAAATTTAAACATAATAATTTAGAAGTTAATAAAAAAAGTTCATCGGGTGGTGCATTTACATTATTAAGTAATAAAATTTTTGAAAAAGGCGGAATAGTTTATGGTTGTGTACTTGATGATGAATTTAATGCTATTCATATAAGGGCTGAGAACAAAGAAATCAGGAATAAAATGAGAGGGTCCAAATATATTCAAAGCAATATACTTAAATCGTTTGACCTAGTTGCTTCAGATCTAAAGGAATGTCATAAAGTTTTATTTTCAGGCACGCCATGTCAGATTAATGCAATGTTGAATTATTTAAAACAGAAAAAAATTTCTACAAAAGAACTGATTACGGTTGAAGTTATATGTCATGGGGTAGGAAGTAGTAGATTTTTTCATGATTATGTTAAAGATAAAGAAAAAAAGGAAAAGTCAAAAGCAGTAGATGTATGTTTTAGATCTAAATACAGAACAGGCCAAAAGCAAGATATGTCAATAAAATTTAAAAATGGAAAAGCATATCATGCAGCATCAACTAATTTAGATTGGTTTTATTCTATTTATTTGAAGAATTTAATTCTTAGACCCTCTTGCTATAAGTGTAAGTTTGCTAAACAGGATAGAATAGCAGATATTAGCATTGCAGACTATTGGGAAAAAGATGAAACTGAGGATTATTCTTTAATTATATGTAATACGGATAAAGGTGGAAGATTGTTGACGAACAAAATCGATGGAGAGTTTGTTGAGATAAATAAAGCTAAAGTTCATCAGCCGCATATGAATGCTCCTTGTAACAAACCTATTGATAGGGAACAATTTTGGAAAGTATATTTATATCAAGGGTATGAAGAAGTTCAAAAAAAATGGGGAAATAATACGCTTAAAGGACGAATAAAATATATGATGGCAGAAATACTACAGATTCTTCATATTACAGGGATTGTTAAAAAGATGATGAAGAGGGCGAAAAATGACTAAAAAAAGGGAAAAAATACATAATAAATTAAAACAAGAGCAGCCCATACTTTTTCATAGTAAAGAGGAATGTTGTGGTTGCTTGGCATGCGTTGCAATTTGTCCAATGCAAAATATAACAGTAAGTGTAGATGAGGAGGGATTTGAATATCCCGTGATTAGTGGAGAGAAGTGCGTTAAGTGTAATAGTTGTATAAGTGTGTGTCCGTTAAAAATAAAATAAAAATAATGAAAGGTTAAGATAATGGGAAAATTGAAGTTTGGCATATTTTCATTTTGTTTACTAACAATATTTTTATTCCCAATTTTACCACAGTATATATATATAATTGGTGGAATTAATGTTGTAAATATGTTGATAGCCATTTTTGTAATAATTTATGTGTTATTGTATGGAAAGGTTATAAAGCCTCAATTAAAAAATAATATTATATTTTACTGGTTGTTTATGATAATGGTGGCAATAAGGTATTTAATTGACTCTGAACCATTGAAGGCGATTACATACATGTTAGCCTTTGTGTTGTTACAATGGTTTTTTATTTCAATCATAGACTCGGAAAGTAGATTTAGTAAGGCAGTTGATACTTTGATCGCAGCTGGATGCTTTCTGGGAGTGTTAGGAATAATTGAGGCTATATTCAAGACAAATTTTATTCAGCTATTTGCAAGTAGTAATATTGAATTTTTTTACGATGTAAGATATGGTTTACTTAGAATTATGACAACGTTTGGACAACCTATTACATATGGTTTATATCAGGTTTTTGTGATAGTTTTAATAAATTATAGAATGGGAGTTGTCGGAAAAAATAAACAGTTGAAGTTATGCTATTTTATTTCGGTTTTAAATATATTTTTATCAGTGTCAAGAATTCCAATTTTGGCTTATATATTAGTACAAATTGTGCTAATATATCATAAATCACAAAAGAAATTTCTAAACTATTTAATAATTGGTTGTGTTGTAATTCTTATTTGCATAATATTGGGTACAGCATTTGGTTTGAAAATTCCTTTTGTTGATGATTTGGTTCAAACGATTAGCCAAATATTTTCGGGCAATACGGAGAGTACAAGTAAAACTATTGGTGTAGGTAATAGGTTTGATTTGTGGTATTGGGTATATTTGTCTATGGGAAATCATTGGATATGGGGGAATGGCATGACGGCAAAATTTGCGTATGAAGTGTACACATGGCAAACAAAAACGTCAATTGAAAACCAATATCTTTTTGTGTTATGGCACAATGGAATAGTGGGATTAGTAATGTTAATTCTTTCCTATATTTCAACTTTGATTTTTACATGGAAAAGACGAAAACAATATATTAATCAGGGTAATGAAAAAATATCATTTAATGTTGTGATGTTTGTTATAATGATTGTTTATTATATCGCTGAACTAGGTGTTCAGGAGACTGATATGACACGTATGTATTCAGTATTCATTGCACTAATTATTGCCTATAATAGGATTGCAAATAAAACAATTGAAAAGAAGAATATTGAAATGAACATCAAAATTTAAGGAGTAGACAAGTTAATGAGCGAAAATAATTATAAAAAAGCCGGAACGTTTTATTTGGTTGGTAACGTATTTAACAAAGGAATAGCTTTTTTGACGGTTCCGGTTTTTACAAGAATTTTGTCAACTTCAGATTATGGTATAGTAACAACATATAATTCGTGGATAGGTATTCTTAGTATGATTATGGGATTTGCTTTACATATGAGTATTAGAATGGCTAGTGTTGATTACAAAGAAAAAATAGATGACTTTATGTCAACTATAGTTATGTTTACAAGTATCACATCTGCAGTAATGATTGCTATTGCTTTTGTATGTATTAAAGTGTTTCACATAGATATTAATCTTTCTCTTGTTATTATTTGTATGATGCATGCATATGCAACAGCTACGATTGAAGATTATTCTAGTTACCTGATGATGCAGTATAGATATAAGAGAAGAACGGCATTGATGATTTTACCTAATTTTATATCTGTTGTAGTATCTATCATAACAATAAAATTAATTTTAAAGACGAACTTATATTTGGGAAGAATCATACCAACTGCAACTATAACTACAATTTTTGGTATTATGATTGTGATATTAGTATTAAGAAAAGGTAAAATACAGATAAAAAGGGAGTACATAAGGTACGCAATGGCCATATCAGCACCATTGATTTTTCATGGTATTGCATTAAACATACTTTCACAGTCTGACAGAATAATGATAACGGCTCTGGCTGATTCTTCACAAACAGGAATATACAGTTTGATTTATAATTTTAGTATGATTGCAACTGTAATAACAACAACGTTGGAAGGGGTATGGGTTCCTTGGTTTATTAATAAGTTAAAAGAAGGTTCAAGAAAAGAAATTGGAGTTGTGGCAAAAGACTACATTCATTTAATGACTTATGCAATGTCATGCTTATTGCTAGTGGCTCCAGAGGTAGTTAAGATATTGGCAAATAAAAATTATTGGGAAGGCATTTCGATTATTCCTCCTGTTGTATTGGCTAATTATGTTATTTTTGCTTATTCGCTTTACGTTAATATAGAGCATTACTATAAAAAAACACCATATATTACAATCAACACCATAATTGCAGCAGTTAGTAATATTATTTTAAATTTTATTTTTATTCCAAAATTTGGTTATGTTGCAGCAGCTTATACAACGCTTGCATCATATGTTATTTCATTTGCATTACATTCTAGATATGCAAAAAAATTGGAACCCGATTTATATCCTTTAAAACAGTTTATTATACCGTTATCACATCTATTAGTAATTACAGTAATGTTTTACTTATTTAAAGAACAATTTGTGGTACGATGGGCATTGATGATCGTTTATGTTTTACTTATGGCCTTTAGAGAACGTTATAGGTTAAAGATATATTTTCCTGAAATACATTTTTTTAGAAAGGCACATAAATAATTTGAAATCACTAAGTAATGAAGATAGGAGAATATATAATGAAAATTGGAATGATGGGATTTGATTTTGAAAGTCCTAATAAAGGATGCGAGGCTCTTACATATTCGTTTATAAATATGCTTTTAGAGTGTTATGGGAATGACTTGCAAATAGTAAATTTTTCATATGGTGGATTTGGTATATTCCCAGAAAGATATCCAGAAATAGACTTTTTGATTAGACGTCCTAAAATAAAAAATCCAATTGATTGGATAAAAATAAAAAATGAAATGGCAGGACTAGATATAATCTTTGATGTCACTTTTGGAGATGGCTTTTCAGATATATATGGGAAAATGTGGAACTTTACAACAGATATGTTAAAACAACTAGCAATTAATTCCAAAAAACCTTTGATTCTTTTACCTCAGACATATGGTCCTTATAAGAACTTTTTACTAAAAAAATGGGCAGAACAGTTGGTAAAAGAATGCCATATGGCATATTCAAGAGACACAGCGTCGGCTAAAGAAATGAACATAAAATGTAAAGATAAAATTAGGGTTATTACAGATATGGCATTTGGCTTACCATATGATAAAACAATGTATAATATAGATAAAACAAGAATTAACGTAGGAGTTAATGTGTCGGCATTGCTATGGGATAGTGGATATGCAAAAGATAATAAATTTGAATTAAAAGTTGATTACTACACATATATAATGAATTTAATAGAGAAATTGTTGGAAATGGATAAATATGCTGTTCACTTGATTCCACATGTCATTTCTACAAATAATTATAACAATGCTGAAAATGATTTACGACCATGTAAGGAAGTTAAAAATAGATTTTTTGATAATGATAAAGTGATTTGTGCACCGGCATTTGAAACTCCAATAGAAGCAAAAAGTTATATAGCTAATATGGATATTTTTGTTGGGGCAAGGATGCATGCAACAATTGGAGCTGTTTCAGCAGGTGTAGCAACAATTCCGTTTGCTTATAGTAAAAAATTTAAAACAATGTTTGGTAATTTGGATTATAAATATGTTATAGAAGCAAGAAATATGGATACAGATGCAGCATTAAAACAGACGAAAGATTGGATAGTTAATTATAATGAATTAGAAAAAGCATCTTTGAAAGCAAGAGAAAAGACAAGAGATAAATTGAATCTATTAAAGAAGGAGATATCCGTATTTGTAAATAAATAATTTATTATTTATTTACAGATTTTGCTATATTGTATACTTGTAATAATAAAAAATGGAAATAATGGCAATTAATTATTATTTTATGGTAGAAAGGAGAAGGCATATTTGCATATGGATATTAAAATAACTTGTTGCAATATGCTGGGTAATATATGATAAATTGTACAGATGAGAGAAATGCACAAATATTAATTGAATTACTAAAAAAACATGGAATTAGAAAGGTGGTTGCAAGTCCTGGGACTACAAATGCTTGTTTGGTTTCAAGTATGCAAAATGATCCTTTTTTTGAAATATATTCTGCACCAGAAGAAAGATCGGGAGCTTATATGGCATGTGGTATGGCAGCTGAAACAGGAGAAGCAGTTGTTCTCAGTTGTACAGGAGCAACAGCATCTAGAAATTATATGCCGGCATTGACTGAGGCATATTATAGACAACTACCAATTTTAGCGGTAACTTCATCTAGAAGAAATGCTTATATTGGACATAATTGTGACCAAGTTACAGATAGAACAGTTTTGCCTAACGATATTGCAAAATTAAGTGTGCAAATGCCTATAGTTTTTGATGATGTTAGTGAATGGAACTGTACGATTAATGCGAATAAGGCGATTTTAGAATTATTCCATAGAGGTGGAGGACCGGCACATATTAATTTGGAAACTACATATAGCAAAAAAACTGTTACTGATATTAAACCGGTAAGGGCAATTTTTAGATATGATGCATTGGACAAATTACCAGATATAAATGCAAAAAGTGTGTGTGTGTTTGTTGGATCACATATACAGATGTCAAAAAAATTACAGAATGCTATATCTGATTTTTGTGAGAAGTATAATGGAATAGTGTTGTGTGACCATACGAGTAATTATCGTGGAAAGTATAGAGCATTTTGTAACATTGTTACAGGTCAGTACTATTGGAAATCAAAGATTAAAAATGTTGATTTAATACTTCACATAGGGAATATATCATCTTCAGATTATGGCATTAACGCAGGTGAAGTCTGGAGAATAAATCCAGACGGAGAAATAAGAGATACATTTAGAAAACTTTATAAAGTGTTTGAAATGGATGAATTAGAATTTTTCGAAGCGTATAATAAAATGAGAGAGTATAAAGAAGATGATAGTTTTCTGAATTTATATAAAAAAGAAGAAGGTGAAATATTGGAAAAAATTCCAGAGTTACCGTTTTCAAATATTTGGGTGGCAAGTGTTACGGCAAAAGAACTCCCAGATAACTCGGTTTTACATTTAGGAATTCGTAACTCTTTAAGAAGTTGGAATTTCTTTGATACAAAAGAGTCCGTGAGAGGGTATTCAAACACTGGGGGATTTGGGATTGATGGAAGCATATCAACAATTATTGGGGCAGCACTATGTAACCCAGATAGGTTATACTATTGTGTAGTTGGAGATTTAGCGTTCTTTTATGATATGAATGCGCTTGGAAATAGACACATTCCACCAAATGTTAGAATTTTAGTAGTGAATAATGGTCTTGGATTTGAAATGAAATTTCCTACATCATGGGGATGCAGTATTGCGAATGCAATAGGGGTATCAGAAAATGATTATGTATGTGCAGCAGGACATTATTCTCAGCCTAATTTAATTAAATGCTACGCCGAGGGACTGGGATTTAATTATGTTAGGGTTAACGATAAGAAAGAGTATTTACTTAATCTGAAAGATATAACTAGTGCTAAAATTACGGAAAAACCAATGATTGTTGAATTGATTGTGGATTCAGAAGATGAAGATATGGCGTTAAATTTAATTGGATCAATTATGGTTGATGATTCAAATTTGGCTAAAGTTGCAATAAAAAAAGCAATTGGGAAAAAAGGGATTAACGCAATAAAAAAGATGGTTAGAAGGTAAGTTATGAACATTCTTATTTTAGGTGGAACAGGAGCAATAGGTAGAGCATTAATTGATTTGTTAAAGAGCACATCATGGAATGTATTGGTCACGAGTAGAAATGTTAGGGAGAATGAAAATAATATTAGATATATTAAGGGAAATGCACATGAAGGGGAGTTTTTGAAACAATGTCTAGAAATAGAGCATTGGAATGCTATTGTAGATTTTATGGCATATTCTACAAAAGAATTTTCTGAAAAAGTGGATTTATTCCTTAACAAAACGGATCAATACTTTTTTTTAAGTTCAAGTAGAGTTTATGCAGAAAGTAATATACCAATAACCGAAAACTCAAAAAGACTCATAGATGTTTGTGAAGATGAGGAATACTTGAAAACTGATGAGTATGCTTTGGCGAAGGCTCGACAGGAGAACATTCTTTTTAACTCATCAAAGAAAAATTGGACAATAATCCGACCATATAAAACATATAATGATAACAGATTCCAACTAGGAATGTTTGAAAAAGAGGACTGGTTATATAGAGTTATGATGGGAAAAACATTAGTGTTTCCGAAAGAGATGGCTAAAAAGAAAACCACACTTACTAATGCTATAGATGTATCGGTTGCAATTAAGAATTTAATTGGAAATCAAGCAGCGTATGGAGAGGCGTTTCATATTACTACAACAGAATCAATTACTTGGCAAAATGTGCTTGATATATATATATATTTTCTACAAAAAAGTACGGGAAAGCATTACAAAATTAAATATATAGATAATATAGAAAAATTCTATGAGATATGGAATAAATATCAAATAAAATATGATTGTAATATTGATAGAATATTTGATAATTCAAAAATTAATAATGTAATAAACAAAAATATTTCATATACTAGATTTGAAGATGGATGTGTCAATTGTATGAATAATTTCTTGGACAATCCATCATGGCGTAGAATTAATTGGAAGTTAAATTTTTGGATGAACACAATTTCAAATGAAAAAATAGCAATATGGAATGTAATGGGTAAGAGAGAAAAATTAAGATTTATAAAATATTTCTTTAGTAAATAGGTTATCATAGGTATAAAATCGCAAATTAAGTTGCTATTACAGTATAGGGTAAGCGCAATTAAACTTTTTGAGGTTAAGAAAAATTCAATTATAATATTATATTGAATAAAGGTGAGTAATTTTGAAAATTCCTGAAAAGAGAAAAGAATACTGTTATAGTAATATCCTATTTAAGACAATCTATAAAAAAATAAGTTGCGTGGAGAAGGGAGTATCTAAGATAGAAGCATATTTTTCATTTATATAGATGAAAATAAAATGACTATGTGTGTAGAAAGCACCAGAGAATGTTCATTTATTTTTTATTAGTAATAATGTAATAATTGCTGTGGCGGTTGAGATTGTAATATATGATACTTTTATCATATATTTAATAAAAAGTAGGACAACTTAGGCAAATTGTATTAGCAATTTGCTACTATTAAAACTAAAAAATGTTTATATAGATGTTTTTCAAAAATATTTGTTAGATTAGAGGGTTATAAAATGGAAAATATTATTAGAAACATTATAAAAAATGTACTTACTGCCCTTTATCAACCATTTGGAGCAGCAGTACTTCTTGCATTTGTTGCAATGTTTGTATTTATATATGCAAAAGAACATAATTGGAAAAAGAAAGATTTAATAAAAAATATTTGCTTAACATGGTTTTCTTATTTTAAGAAAAGTTGTGAATTTAGAAGAGCATTTTTACTTATCTTTTATTCGACAATGATTTTGTTCAGAACAATTTTAAATCGAGATATTTGGTTTGACCCGTTAAGCGATGTTATGGGTGGCTGGGGTTTATATGACGCCGATGGTAATTTGACTACAGAGGCAATCGAAAATCTCATGTTATTTATCCCATTTGCAGTTCTGCTTTTATGGGCATTTAGAAAAGAACTTCTTGGGGACAAGCCGGGACTTAAAAAGACCATGTGGGTGGCAACAAAGACAGTTGGTATTTTTTCATTTGTCATTGAATTTTCGCAGCTGCTGTTTCACCTTGGAACCTTCCAGATATCGGATTTGGTTTACAATACTTTAGGCGGAACTGTCGGAGGGCTTGCGTATTATATAATTTATAAGTTTAGACATAGGAATGGATAGATTTTCGTTTTGATTTTATAGTCCGGTCGATGCTTAACTCTTTAGTGGAGGAGGCGTTGATTGGACTTTTTTTAATGATTTATTTTTGTGAACAATGGGAAGATTGATATGGATTGTAATATTTAGAGCGATATGTTAATATATTGGTACAGAGATAACCGAATTGATTTCGGTTGAAAAGCACTTACGTTTGGCGTAGGTGTTTTTTATTTGCAGAAATAGAAACTATCGTTAAATTTAACAGTGCAAAAACGTTTATACTTATATCAATTGGAATTTTATAGTATCAAGAGCATAAAGATAATAGCTATACTTATTTTTACTATACGATGTTGGACTTTAGTAGTTAGCCTGAATATAAAAATTAAACTTGAAAAATAAAACAATATGTTGTATAATAAATTGAAAGATAAAAATGGGGATATGAAAAGCTTATTTTTCTTTTTAATTTATAATTGAATTGTCTAAAGAAATTCAAGCAAGATTGCAAAGGATATTGCAATCGTAATCTTTATTTTCCAAAAAATTTTAATTAAACAAATTTATATTACAAAAGGAGTGGTTTAATGGATAATTTATAAAAATTTATTTAAGGAGAAGTTAAATGGTACCTATATATTTGGATATAGAATATAGAGCAAAAAAGATAATTAATAAAAATATATGGTATATGTTTGAGTTATTAGAGACAAATTGTATTGCATTGGATTATCAAGAAGTATTAAGCGATATTTTTCCAAGGTATCTTATAGAAACTAATTTAGAACAATGTATTAAAATAGTAAAAAATCTTCATAGTATGGTTTGTGATGATTTTAATAGAAAAAATATAACTCCATTCTATGAACTTGCTTTATTCAATACAATTAGTTGGTGGATAGACGTTGCAAGCGATATTGAATTAGATGAAATACCAAAAAATATTTGTGAGAATAAGCAAGGGATAGATATGTATAATTATTTGAATAATATAAATAATTACCTAGATTTTATGTTTCAGGATTGGGATTTTTTGTCTCTAGAGCAAATATATTCAATATATCAACAAAATCCAAAAATATTAGAAGAATTTCTTCATATTGATATTAAACATTATATTCAACTGATGCCAATAGACATACAAGAAGAATTAAATAAGCAAATAGAAAGGAGACAAGATAATATGAATAAAGGAAATACAACCATTAATATAAATGGAAAACAGATTAATATTGCAAAAGACAACTCAACAATAAATGCATTACAGAATAGTCAAATGAATATAAGCGAACTAGAAACTATTTTTGAGGCAATTAGGAGAAATCTTACTGGTTTAAATAAAGAATATGTTGACGAAATACTCGATGTATTAGAGCAGGTTAACGACGAATTTAACAAAGAAATACCTAAAAAGAGTCGTTTGAAAAATTATTTGAAAATGATTTCTCCTATGATTACAGTTGCTAATGGTGTTCCAGAATTAGTTAAGAATTTACAGAATCTATATAATTATATTATTAATTTCATAAATAATTTATAAGTAAATTGGAGGTTTTACATGGAAAAAAACAGTGAAAATACATTAAACGAAAATAAAAGAAATGATAACAAAAAAGAAGTTGTCATAAATGTAGTAGAAAATCAAATAAATTTAGTTACAGATGAAGGACAAATAAATATAGCTACGGATAAAGGACAAATAAAAGCAAATAATAATCAAAAAAGTTTGACAGATATTCCAAAGAAAGTAATAATACAGGATAATAAAAATAATAAATCAACTACTTCAGGTGGCTTAGGAGATGAATTGTTTGGAATAGGTATTGTAGCAGTGATTATTCTTACGGTACTTTATACTAATTATTGTTTAAAAGTTCAAGTGGGTTTAGTGTTAGCGTCATTAATAATAGAGGTTGCTACTGTATTTACATATTATAATAGTAAACGAGCAAAATTAATTTATGGAAAAAATATAAAAGAAATATTATATTTTAATTTAATTACAATTTTAATAATTCCTATGTTAATTGGAATTATCAATTCTCCACTATTTACAATAAAAAATAATTTAGAATTGTTTAAGCAAAGCGTTGATAAGAATGGCATAATTGTAGCATTTGGTCATTCGGAATACTCATATTTTGCTTTGTTTCAAATGTTCGGAATGTTATTGCTTGCAATTTTTCTTCTTTATATAATTACAGCTGATATTTATATTATTGCGATAACAAATATTGCTATAAATAGAAAAGGGAAATGGTTTTGGAAATTATTATTTACAATAACATATAAGAGAGGAATAAATTGGAAAAAGCATATTATAATTGAAATGGTTATTTTAGTAATAAGTATTTTATGTGTTCTTGGAATTGCTCCAAACATAATAGTTATGTTAATAAATAATAATGTAACAAATTTTGAAAAAAATTTAAATAGTATGCAATGATTTAGAAAAATGCAGAATTATTTTAAATCGTAATATTTTAGGTGGAATTATTATATATTATATAAGGTTAGATGTAAAAATAGATGGTTTTATTCTGATTTTATAGTTTTGTGATAGCTAATTCTCTTATGTTAAAAGAGAAAATAATATAATATTGGTAATAAAGATTGGTGTGTATTTAAATAGACAAAATTTGGAAAATATATAGAAAAAAGTTATTATATTGACAAAATAAATCATTATTAAAATTGTTATTTAGTATATTGGGGTTGTCGCATTAGCGACAGCCCTTTTTGTAATATAAAAAATCAAATTTAGTGAGTAGGTGAACGAATTATGGTGAACTCGTCCGCTTTTCTTAAAACAAATATGAGATTTTTATTAATTTGAAATAAATAGGATTTAATTGCAGAAAAAATGAATGATGTATTAAAGATGAAATAATAGAATTGGATTGAGAATTTATTAGAATTGATTTCCTGAAATGCAAGAGTGAAGAACTTTAGAAATTTGGTACAAATAATGTTGTGAGCAAGTTGATTGGAAAATTTATTCGAAAAAAATAAAAGGTATCATCAAAAAAATGGTACCTTTTATATGCTTATAAATATTTGGTGCGCTGTTAAAATGATTTGGTTGTTGAGTGTGGAAAAATAGGAGCGTAGGATAATGAGGAAAAACGATATTTGACAACAAAAGAAAGTAAATACATATAGTGTATAGAATTAAGTAGAGAAAAATAAAGACATGAGAAAAACATCACATAATGTATTAATTGCAATGCTGATATTTATCTGATATAATAACCCCATAAAACGTTTTACATACATTATACGACTTTAGCTAAAGCACTTGCATAGGGAGGTTTTATGGCAGGAGCTAACATGAAATACAAGGACAGAGTATTTCGAATGATATTTGGATACGAAAAGTATAAGGAAAATTTGTTAGAATTATTTAATGCGCTGAATGACACTAATTACACAAATCCTGATGATTTGGAAATTAATACGTTAGATGACGTGTTTTACATGAAGATGAAGAATGATGTGTCGTGCATCATTGATAACAGGATTGCGGTTTACGAACACCAAAGCACGTGGAGCTACAACATGCCGCTGAGAGGATTCAGATATACTGCGGAGCTTTATAACAAGCTTATTTATGAGCAGGATTTAGATGTATATCGCAGAAAGATGATTAGACTACCAACGCCGCAGTATGTTGTATTTTATAACGGGATAGAAAGGCGGGCAGAGAAGGAAATATTACGACTTTCGGATTCATTTATAATGCCGTGTAGTGAAGGTGAGTATGAGTGGACTGCAACGGTTTACAATATAAACGACGGCCACAACAAAGATTTGATGAACAAGTGCAAAATTCTGCAGGAATATGCTACAATGGTAGCAAAGATAAGAGAATTCCGGCAGAAGGGATGCGATTTGGATATGGCGATAGAGGAAGCGATAGAGTATTGCCTTTTACATGATGTTTTAAAGGATTTTCTGCTGGAGCATAAGTCGGAGGTGGCAGACATGCTTAGAATGGAATATGACGAGGCCAGAACCATGAATCATCTGAAAGAGGATTATTATGAAGAGGGCGTGAAAGATGGCGAAATGAAAACAAAAGTTTCACTGATATGCAGAAAACTGATTAAGGGAATGTCGCAAAGTGATATTGCAGAACTATTGGAAGAAGATACGTCATATGTAAAAAAAATATGTGATGCAATAGGTGATAATCCATCGGAATGTGATGTGGATGAGGTAGTTAGAAAATTAAGTAAGATAGAATAATTTAGGAGCATCTAAAAGCCATTTATATTAAGAAATTACAGAAACAAAGTATTAGAGTGTGGATGCAATTACATGGCTGGGAATTTTGCTTGGCATAGTATAATAAAATATAATTTAAGAAATATTTTATAATTGTATTAAAATAAAAAATTGAAAGAGATAAATTGTGATGGAAAATATAAATTTGAAAACTTATTATATGGTGATAAAAATCCTTGGAGATTTTGTTAACAATAAGATAATTGACAAAGATTTTTTTAATGAAAATATTATAGATGTGGCAAATGAAGAAAATTCTCAGAAAATATATATAGGAAGAATTTATTATATTGCAAAGAAACATAATCTTGTTTCAATTATGGCACAGGCAATGGAAAAGTTGGGATTTGAATCTGATAGTGATATTTGGAAACGTTGGTTAAAGGAGAAAAATCAGCTTATTTACAAAAGTGTGCTTATGGATGTAGAGCGTGAAGCAATTCAGGATTTTTTCGAGAAAAATAATATTTGGTACATGCTTCTTAAAGGAATGGTTATAAGAAAATATTATCCGGCTCCGGAACTTAGGGAAATGGCTGATAATGATATTTTATTTGACAATAAATATTCTAAAGAAGTTTATGAGTTTATGACAGCAAGAGGATATAAATCTGACGACTATAACAAAGGATATCATGACGAGTATTTGAAACCGCCTGCTTATAATTTTGAAATGCACAGGCAGTTGGTCAGCTCAAAGGAAAGACCTAAGTGGTATGAATATTATAAAGATGTTAAGTCAATCTTAATAAAAGATACTAATGAAAACAGAGAAACAGCTGCTAATAATGAGAGTAATAATACTTCAAATCAGTTTTATTTTTCTGATAATGATTTTTATGTTTATTTTATAGTGCATACATATAAGCATTTTCTTAATAGTGGGATGGGTTTGAGAACTGTTTTGGACGTATATTTGTATGTTAGTAATTTGCAGGAAAAGTTGGATTTTGACTACATTGAAGAGCAGTTGAAGAAACTTGATGCTTACGATTTCGAGCAGACATTTAGAAGTATTGCCTTTAAAATGTTTGATGAAAATTTGGAAGATAGAAAATGGTGGGATTTATTTGACGTTAAAGAACAGGAAATGTTGTCATATGTTCTTGATGCCGGAACCTATGGAAATTTGGAAAATAGTGTGGCTCATAAAATGGGATATACTAAGGGAGAAAAAAAGAAAACATCAGACAAAGCAAGATATATATTCCGCAGGCTTTTCCCGTCAATGGATACAATTGAAGAATTTTTCCCATTTTTCTACAAACATAAATGGGCAATTCCATTCTTGTATATTTACAGAATTGGCAAGATTCCATTTACGCGAAGAAAAAAAGTCGCGGGCGAGCTTAAGGAAGTGTTTAAAAAGTAAGAATGGTATTCTGCATAAAACCAAATCAGGGCTGGCAATGTGCCAGCCCTGATTTGATTGTGCGATATGTTGCACATGTTTTTATTAGAATTTAAATGTATCCTTTAAGCCTACCCATAACTGATCTTTATCGCTAAGGTTGAGTGCTGTTCCGTCTTCTAACTTATAGCCTTCACCGCTTGCAGTTCCTTTATATTCGCCAACAAGCTGTGGCCATTTGATTCCAATTTCAGGATCATTCCAAGCAAGTCCACCTTCATCACCAGGATGATAGAAGTCTGTACATTTGTAGCAGAATTCAGCAAGGTCTGAAAGTACTAAGAAACCATGAGCAAATCCTTCTGGAATGTAGAACTGTTTCTTGTTTTCCTCAGTAAGTTCAACACCAAACCATTTTCCGTATGTTTCTGAATCACTTCTTAAGTCAACAGCTACATCAAATACGCTACCCTTTACAACTCTAACTAATTTGCCCTGTGGAAATTCTTTCTGGAAATGAAGACCACGGAGAACACCCTTAGTAGAACTTGACTGATTATCCTGTACAAATACCATGTCAAGTCCGGCTTCCTGCATATCTTTCTGGTTGTATGTTTCCATAAAATAGCCTCTTGCATCACCGTGTACTGTTGGTTCGATAACGCATAATCCTTTGATTCCACCTGCATTTTTTTCAACTTTAATCTGTCCCATTTTTGTTTACTCCTTATTTATAAAATATTTTGATTTTTACAAACTTTCAATATCAAGTTCTTTTAAATATCTGCTAACAGCATCCTGCCATGTTGGAAGTGGAGTGAATCCATTTTCAACTAATTTGCTCTTATCGAGACGGCTGTTAAATGGACGTTTTGCTTTTGAAACGCCGTATTCAGCAGTTGTGACAGGTGTAACAGTAATGTTTTTTTCACTGTATCTGTCATAACCCATTTCAGTAGCCTGTTTGAAGATTTCTTTTGTGAAATCCCACCAACTGATGTAGCCACCTTCGTTTGTTGCATGATAGTATCCATATTTGTCAGTAACAATCATAGATACTAATAATTTAGCAAGGTCAAATGTGTAAGTTGGAGTTCCTATCTGGTCTGAAACAACCTTTAACTGGTCATGATTCTTGCCAACTTTAAGCATTGTCTTGATAAAGTTATTTCCGTTTTTACCAAATACCCATGCGATTCTTACGATAAAATATTTGTCTAATGTATTTGCAACAGCTAATTCACCATCGAGTTTTGTCTGACCGTAAACGTTTTGAGGTGCATAATCTTTGCAATCAGGCTGCCAAGGTTCTGTTCCTTCTCCGTTAAACACATAATCAGTTGAAATGTACATCATTTTTATATCAAGTTCCTTACAAACGTTAGCAATATTCTGTGTTCCGTTTACGTTTACAAGTTTAACTTTTTCCTGCTTATCTTCATCTTCAGCAGCGTCAACGGCTGTCCATGCAGCACAGTGAATTACTGCGTCAGGATTAACTTCTTTGATGACTTTATCTACAGAAGCCTTGTCTGTGATATCCATTTCTTCGATATCAACACCAACTGCTTCAATATTTTTCTCTTTTAATTCATTTACTATGTCAAATCCTAATTGACCTTTAACTCCTGTTACGAGAACTTTCATATTTACTCCTTTTTGATATTGTAATTATGCCAGTGGTAAAAGGTTTAAGACCACATAAGCTTGCTTATAAGTGGGTAAAAGACCTTTTGCCCCGGGCATCTTGTGATTTTAAAATTACATATATTTTAGTGTATACCATTGAATTATGAAAAATCCTGTTTCCAGGGAAGAAAACAGGATTTTCATTTAGGCAGACATATTATCTGTTGCCATACATTTTTTCATAATAATTCTGATATTCTCCGGAAATGATAGTTTCCCACCATTCTTTGTTGTCAAGATACCACTGAATTGTCTTCTTGATACCATCAGCAAATTTTGTTTCAGGTAACCATCCAAGTTCGTTGTGAATCTTTGTTGGGTCGATAGCGTAACGCATATCGTGTCCCTTTCTATCAGCTACATATGTGATAAGGCTTTCTGGTTTGCCTAATTCTTTACAAATAATCTTAACGATATCGATGTTTGTCATTTCATTGTGACCACCAACATTGTAAACTTCACCAACTCTACCTTTGTGGATAATTAAGTCGATTGCACGGCAGTGATCTTCTACATATAACCAGTCACGAACGTTTTCGCCCTTGCCATATACTGGAAGTGGTTTGTCATTTAATGCATTAGCAATCATAAGTGGAATCAATTTCTCTGGGAAATGATATGGTCCGTAGTTATTTGAACATCTGCTGATTGTTACAGGAAGTCCATATGTTCTGTGATATGCTAATACTAATAAGTCAGCAGCAGCTTTTGATGAACTGTATGGGCTACTTGTGTGAATTGGTGTTTCTTCAGTGAAGAATAAGTCAGGTCTGTCAAGTGGTAAATCGCCATAAACTTCATCAGTTGATACCTGATGATAACGCTTGATGCCGTATTTTCTACAAGCATCCATAAGAACTGCAGTTCCTAAAATATTTGTGTTTAAGAATACTTCAGGGTTTTCGATTGAACGGTCAACATGGCTTTCTGCAGCAAAGTTAACAACGATGTCCGGATGTTCTTCTTCAAATAATTTATATACAGCTTCTCTATCTGTGATGTCTTCTTTTACAAAACGGAAATTTGGATTGTCCATAACTGGAGCAAGTGTTGAAAGATTTCCTGCGTATGTGAGGCAGTCAAGACAAATGATACGGTAGTCCGGATATGTGTTTAACATATGGAATACAAAGTTACTTCCGATAAATCCGGCACCGCCGGTTACGATAATGTTCATAATAATTCTCCTTAATTGTGTAAATTTTCTTTTTCTAATAACATGAATGTTATTGCTTAGGGAAATACCCTGTTTATCAAACTGAGTTTTCAAAGAAAACAAAGTTTTAATTAGTGAAGTACGTCCATGTATTTTTCATCAAGTACATCTTTTAAATACTGGCCATACTGATTTTTCTTTAATATTTCATAAACTTTAAGAACGTCTTCTTTTGAAATCCATCCGTTAAGGTAAGCGATTTCTTCAAGACATGCAATTTTTCTATGCTGATGTGTTTCAACAGTCTTAACAAAGTTAGTTGCTTCAACAAGACTTTCATGTGTTCCTGTATCTAACCAAGTGAATCCTTGTCCTAAAAGTTCAACATTTAATTCGTTGTTTTCTAAGTAGATTCTGTTCAAATCAGTGATTTCTAATTCACCTCTAGCACTTGGCTTAAGGTTTTTAGCATATTCAACAACCTTATTATCATAGAAATAAAGACCTGTAACGCAGTAGTTACTCTTTGGCTGTGCAGGTTTTTCTTCTATAGAAATAGCCTTACCTTCTTTGTCAAATTCTACGATACCAAATCTTTCAGGATCGTCAACATAGTAACCAAATACTGTTGCACCTTTTCCACTTTCTGCATTTTCAACAGCAGCTTTTAAACGCTTCTTAAGTCCGTGACCTGCAAAAATGTTATCACCAAGAACCATGGCAACACAATCATCACCAATAAAATCTTCGCCGATTACAAATGCCTGAGCAAGTCCGTCCGGGCTAGGCTGAACCTTATAAGAAAGGTTAACACCAAACTGATGTCCGTCGCCAAGTAATTCCTGGAAACGAGGAGTATCCTGTGGTGTAGAAATGATTAAAATATCACGAATGCCTGCGTTCATTAAAACTGACATAGGATAATAAATCATAGGTTTGTCATAAATAGGAAGTAACTGTTTAGAAGTTACCATTGTGAGAGGGTAAAGACGTGTGCCTGAACCACCTGCTAAAATAATACCTTTCATAGTATATCTCCTTTGTTTAATCAAATTTTGCTTAAGTAGAATTTGATGATGATAAAATTATCGTAGCAATATCCGGTTGCACGATTTTTGCAACAATATTAGTTGATAAAATTTATCAATTCAACAATATTAGTTTGCACGATTTTGAATATCATAAAACATTCTACTTTGAAAGCAATAAAACTGTCTGACTTAAATGTTAAATACATAATAAAAGGTGACGTAACGTCACCTTCAAGTATTTTTTTTAATTTTTTTGAAAATTAATAAAAAATTCATATTTAATTGCACTATTTTATGCAAATTTGATACATATGGTGCGATATTTTAGATTCTTGAAGCTATTATTTGCTAAGATTGTTCACTTATACCATAAGTAACAGTTATCTTTTACATTTTATTGAGTCTTATATCAGATTTCATAATTAAGGAAAAGAAATTTTATGCTTAGGGGTACAAAGTTGTAACCTTGTAAAACCTTAAGTTAAATTTAGGGTACAGAGTTGTACCCTAACTTATTTTTGTTTTTGCTAAATGCCATCATTTATTTCACGCAAACAAATATTCCGGCTTCTTTAGTGATATGGAAAGGTGTTTTTGTTCTCTGCTCGACAAAATCTTTGAATTCCTGATATTTGCTGAGAATATATTCATTCTGGTTTCCGTGACAGGACAAAATATATTCCATCAATGGCTCAGCCTGGTCAACCTCAAGGTAATCTTCATAAGGCTTCATTTGAATAGAGTTAAAATGAAGTTTAAGAAAATCTTCACCATTATCAAGACCAAATTTTTCATAAAGTTTATTTGATGACAAATTTATACGGTTGTCAAAAGATTTGACAAGTTTGTCAATCTCACACATATGCTTATTTCCGTAAGTGCTACATATGAAACGACCGCCTTTCTTTAGAACTCTGTTGACTTCAGAGAGAGCAGTATCAATATTTTCACAGTAGAAAAGCACATGATTAGCAATTACAAGGTCAAATTCTTCATCTTTATATGGAATATTTTCGCAGTCAAATGTTCCAAAAGAAAATCGTGTGTCAGCAAGTCCGATAGCACGTCTGGTATCACGAATCATTCCCTGAGAAATATCAGAAAGATAAATGTTAATGTCAGCAGGTACTTTGTCCATATTTTGGGACCAAAGGGCTCCGCTTCCACAACCGATTTCTAAAACCTTCATGCACGGCTGAATGTTGTAATTGTCATAAAGCCAGTTAAACCAATGCTGCTCATTATGAGAGTATAAATTGTGCAAATTAATTCTTGCAGAAATATTAGAAGCATTCTGATACTGTGTTTTTATGGAATTTTCTGCATTTGTCAAATGAATAAGCTCTAACATCTGGCTCCAGTCAACATGATGTTCCTTTGTTAAGGCAGTTGTTGTGTCTTTAATCGCCTTCTCCACCATCTGCATTTGCTCGATTCTATCCTGAACAAGTTTAAGCTGCATATTCAATGAATTAAGAAGCATTTGCGAATTACTGTCGTCGATTGTGATTTCTCTGATGTCATCCAAAGAAAAACCAAGGTATTTGAGCAAAAGGATTTGCTGTAATCTAACCAAATCCTCATGAGAATAAAATCTTGCTCCGTAATCAGTAATATAAGTTGGTTTTAAAATATTCTGTTTATCGTAATAACGTATTGTTCTCACGGAAACATGTGCCATTTTGGCAAATTCCCCTGATGAATATAAATCATCTTTCTGCATAACAAAATCCTCTCGTTACCATATGTGTTATCAAAAATTTAATCTTGTGTAATCGTAACACAATTAGTAAAAAAACGCTATATTACACAGCAGTACAAAGCAAAATATACATCAAAATATAATTGGTAAAACGACATATTGCATAGCATTATAAAGCAAAATACACATCAAAATTTAATTAGTAAAAAAAACGCCATATTGTACAATGGTGCAACGTAAAAATTGTGCTTATTAATATTTGATATAATACCTTTAAAATAGTATAATTAAAGTATTATTTAACGTGTTAATTTTCTAAGTCTGTATTGAGAGTACAGATAGGAAAAATAAAATTTAAGGAAAGGATAAAATTATAAAAACGACCAAATGAATTATTTAGGTCAGATTACAAAATGAGATAAAATTATAGAAAAAATTTAGAAACGGATTAAAAAAATAAAAAGGATTAAAAAGAAAACTAAAGTAATATTAAATTTGAATTTAAGAACAAAATGAAAAACTAAAATATAAATTTATAGGAAAGACAAATAAAATAATTTTATGATTTGCAGTATGGCATAAAGTAACAAATTTATGACTGATAGTATGAAAATAACAAATACGGCAATTATGCAGGGAAAAATTACGGAAAATTTGTTGAAAAGAGGGATGTAGAGATGTTCGGGTATAAACAATTATTAAATTGTATATTTGCATCTGATGATGGAGGTGGAAGGTACCTCGTTTTTAATCAGAACGAAAATACATGGATTCTTCCGGCAGATAAATTGAAATTGGCGATTGAAATGTGTCAGCCTTATTCTAAGAAGGATCAGAAAAGAAGAGATTTAATTTTAACGGTAAAGGATGTTGGATTTGCGCTTCGCAAAATGGGAGTTGAGACAGTTAACTTATTGTTACAGCCACAGTTAAAAGAATATATAGACGGATTAGTTGGAACGGAAAATTATTATGTAGCAGCTTATATGGGAGATATTTCATCTGAATTAAACCAAAAAGTTACGCTACAGATTTTTACGAATGAGAAGATATTGTGCTATTTGAGAATTTCTAATTCTTCTGAAGTTATTAATGTGATGAAGCACGAGATAGATATGATTGACTTTTTGCATGAAAAAGAAGTTGCAAACATTCCTGAAATAATAGATGCGTCTATTATTGGGGATTTGCATATTTTTGCACAAAAAAGCGAGAAGAAACTTTCAGAAAAAGTTAAACTTGAATTTGATGATAGGCATATGAAGTGTCTTAAAGACATTATGGACAAAACAAAGATATTATGTAAATATGAGGAGACAGATTTATATAGATTAATTCAGAAATTAAAATCCGAAATAAAGAAAAAGTTCCCGAAAAATGAGGGAATGATATTACAGCATTCAATTAGAATTATAGAAAACCAGCTTAAAGAAACAGAGGATTATTATGCGGTTAGTCACGGTGATTTTTCGCCTTGGAACATTTATTATAATAGCAAAAAAGAAGTGTGCATGTATGACTTTGAGTATGCGCATTATGAGATGCCTGAATACGTAGATGCATTTCATTATTTAACCAAAATGTCTTTATACGGTTTGCAGAATGATGGCGACAAGACGATTGCCGTGTATGACAAATATAAAAAATTATTGTCACAGTACATAGATAAAGATACTGATTTTGTGTATTTATGTTATTTGATTGGCATAATCAGTTCTTATAGTACAAATGCGGCAGAAAAGTTTAGCATTTATGCATACAAATATTTAGATTGGATAGCAATTGTTTCTTATTTAAATAGTAGATTAGACTAATTGGGTTGAAAAATTAATTACAAATTATGAAAAGGAGAAAATAATGGGAGATAAGAATATTTTACTATTATTAGATAGGATGGAATTTTGTGCCCTAAATTCCACTGTATTAAGTTATGTCAAAAATATGGATAGGAATAAATTCCATTTTGATATATTAGTTGCAGCAAATCAATTAGGAAGTATGGAGAAGCAGTTTAGCAATGAAGGATGCAATGTATTTTGTTTATGTGCGAGTACTTCCGATAGAAAATTTAAAACTAAATTTGCAGAATTCATCCAGAAAAGAAATAAATACGATGTTGTACATTCTTTTTTGAAAAATGGAATGGTCGCTTTAGCTGTGGCAAAAGAAAATGAAATACCGGTAAGGATTATTAACTGTAGTGAAAATGACGTCGCTCATAATAGAAAAAATAATAAAAATGATGAAATCACACACATAGTCACAACAGGAAATAACAATCAATCGGATAATACAGCTGCATCCGGTAAAAAGAATGCTGATACGAATGAAATTAATTTGGATAATAATGGAAGTAAAAGTGTTAATCGGGAAATATCCGGAGTAGACCATGTTAACACAAATGCAGCAGTGACAAATGAAATCGATGAAGGTAATGAAGGCATAATGGTGCCGAATGAAAATAAAGAGGAAATTGTTTCTGTGAATAAGGCAGTTGATGTAATTGAATATGAGTTTAATTTAGATACTGCAAAAGAGTTTAGAAGTTCTCTTGGAATAGATGACAACCAGATTGTTTTTTTGCATATTGGAAATATAAGTGACCAATTTAATCAGGAATTTTCTATAGAAATATTTCGTGAATTAAGAGAAGTTAAAAATGCATGTCTTTTATTTATAGGTAATGAAGATAATAAGAAGGAAATAAATGAAATCAAATTCTTTAAAAAGTATGCTTCGAGATATGGATTTGAAGAAAGGTTGTATTTTCTTGGATCTATGGAAAACCTTGATAAAGCTTTATCGGCATCAGATATTATTCTGGCTCCATGGAAAAAGACAGCATTGTCAACAGCACTTTTGGCGGCACAGGCAAGTGGCGTTAAAATATTTGCATCAGATGTTTTAAGTGAAAAGATTAATGTTACGGATACAGTGCAATTTTTATCATTAAAAAAACCGGCACGTGCATGGGCGTGTGAGATTATGAATTTTATATTTAATGAAGATAAAAGAATTATAAGCACAAATAATCAGATAGAAAGCCGTAGGCATCTATCAGAGCATAATTGCAATATAATTTTAAGAAATGGATATGATATTATTGATAATCTAAAGAAGATAAATAGAATTTATGAACTATGAGACTAAAGTGGGATTTCTGAAATGTGTGATTAGAATAGGATCTCTGTAATTCGAGACTAAAGCAGGATTTCTGAAATGTAATTAAAAAATACGGCTGAATTTCAAAATAAAATTCAGCCGTATTTTTTGGAGATTCATAATAACTAAATCTCATATTACTATTAAAAAATCTAAAGCATCTAAGCTTTTATATTATCATTCTATAGCGATTAGTATTAAAAATTAGTCTGAAAGAGGAATTCCTCTGTGAGGTACAGATGTTGAGAAAACAATCTGAGTCTTTGTGCTTCCAAACTTCTGAAGTTCGCCGATAAAATGGTCAAGTTCTTCAGTGCTTTTAAACATTACTTCAATAAGCATTGCGTATTCTCCTGTTACGCAATTACATTCAATAACGTTATCACAGCTCTTTATGTATGGGTAGAAGTCTTTCTTCTGTCCCGGTTTTACTTCCAAATTAATAAATGCCTTAATATGATATCCTAATTCAGCAGGATTGATTATTGCATTGTAGCCTGTTATAATTCCGGCTTTCTCAAGACGTTCAATTCTTGCAGAAACTGCCGGGGATGAAAGAAACACCTGACTGGCTATTGCCTTAAGGGGGGTACGGGCATTTTCGTGAAGCAGTCTGATAATTTGTTCATCAATGTGATCAAGTTCATGTCTCATAGTAGTTCTCCTTTAATTTCATATTATTTTTCAGCCTGTTATTAATAAAGTTAAGTTTAAACTTTATTTTAACACAGATATTATAACACACACTTTATAAAAATTACAAAGGAAAATTTACTAAATAAAGAAAAAAGGAAGAAAAAGTTCATAAAAAAAGATCTAATAAAAAATAACTTAAAATAAAACAAATTGAAAAACTTTTTTTAGTAAAAATTTATGATGGAAATAAAACATATTTAATTAAGAAAGAAAACGTTCAAAAAAACTTTTGCACTTTTATTAGTGAAAAATTTATTGTGAAAAAATTAACAAAATACTTGATAAGTTTGAAATAAAATGATAATCTATTGAAATATTAATGGGGATTTGAAATAAAGTTTATTTTCTTAAATAAAAATTGTATATAAGTTAAATAAAACAAGTAAAAATACGATATAGTTAATTTTGTTAAATACTGGAAATGATAAACTTTATTAGCCTCAAAATTATTAAAAGAAAAATTGAAAACAGGAGGAAATTTGAAATGGAGAATTTGGTTTATTTAGCTCCGATAGCAGGTGTTATTGCTTTAATTTTTGCAGCATACAAAGCAGTGGTTATTGGAAAAGCTAAACCTGGAAATGAAAGAATGGTAGAAATTTCAGACGCCATTGCAGAAGGTGCTAAAGCATTTTTATATTCAGAATATAAGGTTTTAGTTATTTTTGCGGCAGTGCTTTTTATAGTTATTGGATTTGGAGTTAGCTGGCTTACAGCCGTTTGTTTCTTAGTTGGAGCAGCTTTCTCAACTTTAGCAGGTTATTTTGGAATGACAGTTGCTACTAAGGCAAATGTTAGAACTGCAAATGCAGCTAAGGAAAGTGGTATGAATAAGGCTCTTTCAATTGCATTCTCAGGTGGTGCAGTTATGGGTCTTTGCGTTGTAGGTCTTGGTATTGTTGGACTTAGCGTTATTTTCATTGTGCTTAATGCTACAACAGGAATTACTTCTAATTCAGTTAGTATACTTACAGGATTTAGTTTAGGTGCTTCATCAATTGCTCTTTTTGCAAGAGTTGGTGGTGGTATCTATACAAAGGCAGCAGACGTTGGTGCTGACCTTGTTGGTAAAGTTGAAGCAGGTATTCCTGAAGATGATCCAAGAAACCCGGCCGTTATCGCTGATAACGTAGGTGACAATGTAGGTGACGTTGCAGGTATGGGTGCTGACTTATTTGAAAGTTATGTTGGTGCTTTAGTTTCAGCAGTTACATTAGGTATTGTTACAACATTGGGAGACGCTACATCATTTATGACAGCTCTTTTCCCACTTGTTATTGCAGCAATCGGTATTCTTGCTTCTGTAATCGCAACTTTCTTTGTTAGAGGTAAAGAAGGGTCTGATCCTCAGAAGGCTTTAAATGCAGGTGAATATACAGCTACAGTTTTAGTAATTATTGCATCAGCAATTTTAAGCAAAGTATTTTTCGGTGGATTCGATGCATTTATCGCAATTATTTCAGGTCTTATCGTTGGTACTATTATTGGTAAAGTTACAGAAATGTATACTTCAGAAAAATATAAGAGTGTTAAAGAAATCGCTGAAAGTTCACAGACAGGTTCAGCAACAAATATCATCAGCGGTTTATCAGTTGGTATGAAATCAACATTTATTCCTATTATCATCGTTGCAATCGGTATTTTAGTTGCTTTCCATTTTGCTGGAATGTATGGTATCGCTCTTGCAGCAGTTGGTATGCTTTCAACAACAGGTATGACAATCGCAGTTGATGCTTATGGCCCAATCGCTGATAATGCAGGTGGTATTGCAGAAATGTCAGAACTTGATGAAAGTGTTAGAGATATTACAGATAAATTAGATGCAGTTGGTAACACAACAGCAGCAATTGGTAAAGGTTTTGCCATCGGTTCAGCAGCTCTTACAGCATTATCATTATTTGTTTCATTTGCTGAAACAGCAGGCATTACAAAAGAAGGAATCAACATTCTTGATGCTCCTGTAGTTGCAGGTTTATTCATCGGTGGTATGCTTCCATTTATGTTCTCAGCTTTAACAATGTCTTCAGTTGGTAAGGCAGCAAATAAGATGATTGAAGAAGTTCGTCGTCAGTTCAAAGAAAAACCGGGAATCCTTAAAGGAACAGAAAAACCTGACTATAAGACATGTGTTGGTATTTCAACACAGGCAGCTTTACATGAAATGATTATTCCGGGTGTTATGGCAGTAGTAGCACCATTATTAATCGGATTCTTACTCGGCGTAGAAGCTCTTGGTGGTATGCTTGCAGGTGCACTTGTAAGTGGTGTTATGATGGCTATCTTCATGGCAAACGCAGGTGGTGCTTGGGATAACGCTAAGAAGTATATCGAAGGTGGTTTCGCAGGCGGAAAAGGAAGCGATGCTCATAAGGCAGCAGTTGTTGGTGATACAGTAGGTGATCCGTTCAAGGATACATCAGGACCATCAATCAATATCTTAATCAAATTAATGACAATTGTTTCACTTGTATTTGCAGCAGTAATTGCTCAGTACGGCGGAATTTTATTCTAAAGACAATAAAATTAAAATATGGTTACAAACTATTATTAGTTTTAACAATACATTATTTCCTATAGGGAAAATCTTATAACTTTAGTATTACGAAAAAACAGAGGATGCGAGTTTATAACTTCGCATCCTCTGTTTTTTAGGGCTTAGACATGTGAAACAAAATAAAATATCCATTTCTCCTAAAAGTTGATACCTAATATATAGAAAATTAAATGGCAGTTTGCACCTTGTAGAAAGTGACACAAATATACTAAACAACATAAATTAGTATAAGTGGAATTTAGAAAGAGGTACCGTATGCAGATATATGTTGTGGAACCACTGGATACAGTTGATAGCATTGCAAATAAATTTGGAACACCGGTAGAAGAAATAATATTTGCAAATCAGCTTATTTATCCGTATAAATTAGCAGTTGGGCAGGCTCTTTTAGTTGAATTTCGACCAAATCAGTATAGAACAAGAAGAGTAATAAATGGCTATGCGTATCCTTTTATAAGTAATTATGTGTTGAGAGTAACTTTGCCGTATTTGTCAGGATTATATATTTTTTCGTATGGATTTACTAAGGAAGGGGAAGTTGTGTCTCCGGCTTTAGATGACCAGTGGATGATAAATGAAGCCTATGAAAATGATACCAAGCCTGTACTTACGCTTACTCCATTTGATGAAAATGGAGTATTTAGCAATAATTTGATTACAGCTCTAGTTAATAATGAGCAGGCAATTGAAAACCTGATAGGCAATTTGATTTATTTAATGAATGAAAAGGGCTTTGCAGGGCTTGATATAGATTTTGAATATATTTATAAAGAAGACAGAGATGCCTTCACAAGTTTTGTTGCAGAATGTACAAGACGAATGAATGAGTATGGAATTTGGGTGTCAGTGGCACTTGCACCAAAGACGTCATCTGACCAGAAAGGTTTGCTATATGAAGGAAAAGATTATGGTGGACTTGGTGCTGCCGCAAATTCAGTCCTTTTGATGACATACGAATGGGGTTATACTTATAGTTCACCAATGGCGGTGGCGCCAATTAATAAAGTCAGACAGGTAATTGAATATGCACTTTCACAAATTCCTGAGGCAAAAATCGATATGGGAATACCAAACTATGGCTATGATTGGACTTTGCCATATGAAAAAGGTGTGACTAAAGCTAAGACAATTGGAAATGTTGAGGCAATTCAACTAGCAATTAATAATGGCGCTACAGTACAATATGATGATGTGGCACAAACTCCATTTTTTAATTACACAATCGGAAATGAAATACATGAGGTATGGTTTGAAGATGTAAGGAGCATAAATGCAAAATTAAATTTAATTGATGAATACAATCTTAGGGGGGCAGCTTATTGGCAGATAATGAGATTGTTTAGGGCAAACTGGCTGCTTGTTGAAAGTAAGTTTGAGGTAAAATAAAAACTAAAATAGTAGTCTTTTTTTGTTTGCTACAGATATTAATACGTAGTATAATCTTTTTTATTAGTGAAAATTATTATGCTCTTAAAAATGAGATTAAGTAATAGGGCAGATGATTCCTTATTTAATGCAGGCAAAAAAATAGTTGTTTAATATAAGGAATGGTATTTTTTAATAATTAAGCGGAAAGGAAATACAGTTTAAAGAGATGAATGTGTTTATTAATTGTCTGGTATTCTTTTTTATTTATGCTTTTCTTGGATGGTGCGTTGAAGTTTCGTTTGTTGCAATTACAAGGGGAAAAGTAGTAAACAGAGGATTTTTGAATGGACCTGTTTGCCCGATTTATGGAGTTGGGATGGTTGGAATCCTATATGCACTAGAACCACTTAAGGATAATGCAATTGTGTTATTTATAGGTGGTGTGGTAATTTGTTCAGTGCTAGAATTATTTACCGGTTGGATTTTGGATAAAATATTCCGTATGAGATGGTGGGATTATTCAGAAAATAGATTTAATATAGGTGGTTATATTTGCCTGGAGTTTAGCATAAAGTGGGGTCTTGGAAGTATGATTATGGTTAACATGATTCATCCAATGATTTATGGTGTGGTAAGTAAGATTCCGCTTATGGTAATATATGCTTTGTTAGTAATATTTGCGATAGCATTTATTATTGATATAATTGTAACTGTTAAGGAAATTGTAGGATTTAAGAAGAGTCTTGGACAGCTTGAAAAAATTGCTGACGGCCTTAAAGATATTGGAGATCAGCTTAAAGATGTGGTTGGAAATTCAGCAATTACTGTTTCTGAAAAAACAGAAGAAGGCAAGGAAAAACTTGCAGAAGCGACGGCTGAAAGTCGTGAAAAGATTGCAGAAGCAACGGCAATTAGTCGCGAAAAGATTGCAGAAGCAACAGCAAGTAGCCGTGAAAAACTGGCAGAAGCAACAGCAAGTAGCCGTGAAAAACTGGCAGAAGCAACGGCAAGCAGTAAAGAAAAGATTGCAGAAGCTACAGTTAACAGTCGCGAGAAAATTGCTAGTGCATATGAGACAAGCATTGTTGAATTAAAGAAACAGAAATTAGAAATGGAAGCTAAATATGCGGCTATGCTTTTGAAAGCACAGAAATTAGGAAGAAGACAGGTTAAAGCTTTCCCTAAACTTAGAGTAAGTGGCTCGACAGTTAGTGTTAGAGAAAGACTTACTGATTTTGGAAATAAGCTTAGTAAAAAATAATAAAAATAATACAAAGACATAACATTAGGAGGAGAACATGAACATTAAAGGACAGTCATTTTTAAAATTATTGGATTTTACACCAAAACAGATTGGGGAATTTATTGATTTGGCAGCGCAGTTAAAGGCAAAAAAGAAAGGCGGAGAGCTCGTTGATGTATTAAAAGGAAAGAATATAGCAATTATATTTGAAAAAACAAGTACAAGAACAAGATGCTCTTTTGAAGTTGCAGCTCATGATTTAGGAATGGGAGTTACATATTTAGACCCAACAGGTTCACAGATTGGTAAGAAAGAAAGCATTAAAGATACTGCAAGAGTATTAGGAAGAATGTTTGATGGTATCGAATATAGAGGATTTGAACAGGAAATAGTTGAACAGTTGTCAGAATATGCAGGAGTACCTGTATGGAATGGACTTACAAACGAATTTCATCCAACACAGATTTTAGCAGACTTTCTTACATTAAAGGAAAAGTTTGGAAAATTAGAAGGACTTAAATTTGTATACATGGGCGATGCACGTTATAACATGGGAAATTCGCTCATGGTCGGATGCGCAAAAATGGGAATGCATTTTGTAGCATGTGCACCTAAAAAATATTGGCCGGCTAAAGAACTTATTGATGAATGTCAGGCAGTTGCTAAAGAAACAGGAGCAATTTTGGAATTTATTGAAGACCCTATGGTTGCAACTAAGGATGCAAATGCAATCTATACTGATGTATGGGTTTCAATGGGCGAACCTGATGAAGTATGGGAAGAACGTATCAATGACTTACTTCCATACAGAGTGACAATGGATTTAATTAACAATGCTGATAAGGATGTTGTATTTATGCATTGCCTTCCGGCTTTCCATGATTTAGATACAAAGATTGGCAAACAGATTTATGAAAAATTCGGACTTACAGAAATGGAAGTTACAGATGAAGTATTTGAATCAGAACATTCAGTAGTATTTGATGAAGCTGAAAACAGAATGCATACAATAAAGGCTGTAATGGCTGCTACACTTGGTGCAGAATTTTAGTAATAATGTGCCTGAAAAAATATAAAAATTTAACAGCACAATTATGGCAAATGTAACAACTCGAGTGGGATAACCTGCTCGAGTTGTTTATCAATAGGAATGGAGAAGTGAATGAGATTTTTACATCTTGCGGATTTGCATATTGGGAAAAGAGTAAATGGATTTTCCATGATAGAGGATCAAAAATTTGTTTTTGAACAGGTTTATAATGTAATAGAAAATGAAAAGATAGATGGAATTATTATGGCGGGGGATATTTACGATAAGCCGGTTCCGTCTGCGGAGGCAGTTAAGTTATTTGACGAAATGTTGACAAGACTCGTGTCTATCAATTTGCCGATTTTTGTAATAAGCGGAAATCATGACAGTGCTGAGAGAATAGGATTTGGTTCAGATATACTGTCTGCGGCAAAGGTTTATATGTCGAGAGTGTATAATGGCAATTTACAAAAAATAGAATTAGAAGATGACTATGGCAAAATAAATGTTTATTTATTGCCATTCATAAAGCCGGCAACGGTAAAAAATATTTATAAAGAGGCTGAAATTAAAGACTATGATGACGCATTAGAGTACGTTCTAAGTCAGGAAAAAATTGATGAAACAAAGAGAAATGTGATTGTGTCACACCAGTTTGTTACAGGTGCGATGAGAAGCGAATCAGAAGAAGTTTCAGTTGGCGGACTTGATAATGTTAGCGTTGAAAATTATGAAGCATTTGATTATGTTGCGTTAGGACACATTCATAGAGCTCAGCAAATGGGCAGGGAAAGTGCACGTTATGCAGGAACATTGCTTAAGTATTCATTCTCAGAAGAAAAACATAATAAGTCAATGACGATTGTTGATTTAAAAGAAAAAGGAAATATAGAAATTAAAGAAATTCCCGTAAAGCCGTTACATGATTTAAAGACAATTAAAGGAAAGTTCAGCAAAATAACAAGTGAAGAGTTTTACAAAGAATTAAAAAAAGAAGACTATTACAGAGCAGTGCTTACAGATGAAGATGATATTTTGAATGCAATAGGAAAATTAAAAAGCATTTATCCAAATCTGATGAGCATGGAATATGACAATACGCGAACACGTTCATATTCTGTTGTTGATAATGTTGAAACAGGAGAGACTAAATCTCCATTGGATTATTTTGAGGAATTTTTTGAAAAACAGAATGGACGGAAAATGTCAGAAAAGCAAAGGAATTACCTGTTGGAAATTTTAGGAGAAGCAAGGGAGGAAAGCCATGAGACCAATTAAATTAGTTATGTGTGGTTTTGGACCTTATGCAGACAAAACCGTAGTTGATTTTACATTATTAGGTGAAAGCGGATTGTATTTGATTACAGGTGATACAGGAGCCGGAAAGACGACTATATTTGATGCAATTTCATATGCTCTTTATGGAGAGGCAAGCGGACAGGTAAGAGAAGTGAAATCTCTTAGAAGCAAATATGCTGATGATGAAACGGAAAGCTATGTTGAATTAGAATTTGAATATAGAGATGAAAAATATAAAATCAGAAGAATTCCTGAATATATGCGTAAAGCAAAACGTGGGGACAAACTGGTTGTACAGAAGGAAGAGGCAGAATTATATTTTCTTACTAAGGACAGAGAACCAATTATAAATAAAAAGAATGTAAATGATGCAGTTACAGAAATTATAGGACTAGATAGAGGACAATTCTCTCAGATTGCCATGATTGCACAGGGAGATTTTATGAAAGTTCTGCTTACGGGAACTGATGAACGTAGTAAAATTTTAAGAAAGATATTTAATACAAATGAATATCTTGATTTACAGGAAAAATTAAAAAGAAAAAAGAATGAACTTAAGTTTAAGTATCAGGATATTGAGAAGTCAATCAAAAATTACATTGCAAGTGTTCAGTGTGGCAATGATGAAAATGATAAAGAAAAATTAAAACAGATTATTGATGACAACACATTTTGGAAGACAGAAGATATTAATAATTTTATTTTAGAACTTATTAATAAAGACAAAGATTTGTTAAAAACTTTAGAAAAAAATAAAAAAGAAGTTAATAAGAATCTTGAAAAAATTAATGAGACAATTGGTAAAACAGTAAATGTTTTAGCAGGTATGAAAAACATTGAAAATAATGAAAATGAACTTGCTAAAGTATTAGAAGTTATGCCGAAACTCTTAGAAAATTATAATTTGCAAAAAGAGACGGAAAGAGAACGCGAAAAGCTTTCAACTGAAATCGAGATAGAAAAACAAAAACTTGAAAGCTACAATGAACTAACTAAAGAACTTGAAAGTTTACATAACAGACAGGAAAATTTAATAAAATTAAAAAATAAAGAAACTAAAATTAAAGGCGATGTAGAAAATATTGAAAATAGTATTTTGATTTCTGAAAAAAGGCTTGAAGAAATAAAAGAATGCGAAGTTGAATTTGAAAAATGCCAGAGCAGCATTAAGAGTGTTGAGGATAAGATAAATCTTTATTCTAATTTGAAAAAATTGTTTAAAAAATATGTTGAAGTCAAAGATGAGCATAAGTCTTTAAAGGAAAAATATGTGGAAAGCGTTAATGAGTATAATAACGCATCACAAAATTATGAAAGTCTTATGGCTAAGTACATGGATGCGCAGGCTGGTATGCTTGGACAAAATCTGAAAGAGGGAGAACCTTGTCCTGTTTGTGGTTCGACAAGTCATCCTCATATAACTGAGGTTAAAGATGAAATTCCGTCTGAGAAAGATTTGAAAAATGCTAAAAATCTTAGACAGAAAAAGGAAGAGAAAAGAAGTGAAATTTCAGGTAATTTGAGGGCGAAAATTACAGAAATCGATTCGTTGAAAGAAAGAATAGATGATGTAGTAAATGAAAATCCAAATGAATTTGCTGAAAGCATAGATGAGAATAGCTTTAATATTTTAGAAGAAAATACAAAGAAGTTAAACGATGATATAAAGAACTTAAATGTTAAAGCTAAAGAATTGTCAGATTTTAAAGAAGAGAAGAAAACAATTGAAGAAAATTTGCCTAAACTAAAGAACGAACTTGAAAGTAAAAAAACAGAAATTGTGGAAATTTCAAATAAAATAATTGAAGAAAATACTAATATTGCAAATGCAAATATCAGAATAGAAGAACTTCAGTCTAAACTTAAATACTCAAGTTTGAAAGAAGCAGAGGAATATATCAGCAGTTTGCAGGATAAAAGAAACAGGCTTATTGAGTTATTTGAAAAGGCAAGAGATAACTATGAAGAAGCAAAGGAAAGGAAATCCGGGCTTGAAAATGCGATAGCGGCATTGAAAAATCAATTTAAAAATTCAAAGGTTGAAGATTTGAATGAATTAAAGGAAGAAAAGAAGCAGCTTCAAAGTATGGAAAAGGAACTTGGAAAGAGTGAAAAAGAAGTTCATTCACGACTGGATATGAATAAATTTGCAAATGAAAGAATTGAGAAGTGTATGGATGAAGCCGTGGAAGTAGAAGATAAGCTGCAGGTTGTTGGCAGTCTGGCGGATACATGCAATGGAACTCTTTCTTCGAAGTCAAGAATTACTTTAGAAACCTATGTTCAAATGGAAATGTTTGATAGAATTATAGTCAAGGCAAACAGCCATTTCAGGGATATGACTTCAGGTCAGTATGAGTTGAAGAGAAAGCGTGAAGCTGACAATAAGGTAAGCAAGAGCGGATTAGAGTTAAATGTTATCGATTATTATAGTGGAAGTGAAAGGGATATAAAAACTCTTTCAGGTGGAGAATCATTTAAAGCTTCTTTGTCGATGGCATTAGGTTTGTCTGACGAAATCCAGGCTAAGTCCGGAGGAATAAAGATTGATACCTTATTTGTAGATGAGGGATTTGGCTCATTGGATGGAGAATCGCTTGAAAGTGCAATGAGGGCATTAAGTTCTATTACAGATGTAGGAAGACTTGTAGGGATTATATCGCATGTATCAGAACTTAAGACCAAAATTGACAGGCAGATTGTGGTTACGAAAGACAAAGAGAAAGGAAGCAAACTTGAAATAATAAATTAAATGTAATTTGTGTTGAGAAGGAATTCAGATTGACTATTAAAATTAGTGACAAATTTAAAACGAAAGGTGTGTAATAATACACAAAGGTAAAAATAGTGAAAAATATATTTGACAGTGAAGGAAAATTAATGACATTTTTAGATGGATTTGCAGATGTAATGGTTTTGGCAATATTGTGGGTAATTTGCTCTTTGCCAATAATTACAGTTGGCGCATCTACAACAGCATTTTACTCAGTAATGATGAAATTAGTTGTTGGTGAGGAGTCATATGTGGTAAGAAGTTTCTTTAAGGCTTTTAAGGAGAATTTTAAAATATCAACAATTGTATGGCTTATAATGGGAACAATCGGAGGATTAGTTTGTACAAGTCTTTATATTGTATTTAACTCATCTAAAGTAGGAAGCAAATTGTTTTATGCATTACCATTTTATTTGTTAGTACTCATTATTTATACAATGACGATTAATTTTGTATTCCCATATATCGCAAAATTTTATGATACTGTTAAGAGAACTTTAATGATTTCATTAATATTTTCAACAAGACATTTTCTTCAGTCAATTTTACTTATTATAATTGATGTAGCAATATTCATATTTGCTTTTAAGATTCCGGCGTTGTTTATTTTATTCCCATTAATATCAGGATTTTGCCATGCAAAAGTATATCAAAAGATATTTGCTAAAATAATTGATGCAAGAGATGAAGAGAATAGTGAAAGTAATATAGTACAGGAATTAGATTAAAAGTGTATGTTTATATAGAGTAATGTGGTAAAATAAATACGGGTGAGAGTAAATTGAAACTATTAATTTACAAAGGGAGAATTTGAATGGGGAAATACATGATTATTCCATATATCTTATTGGGGGTAATGGATGTAAGGTATCTTAAATTAAGTTTAATACATAAAAATAGGACAGGAAAAAGCATTGCATTATTTATGGAGAGTAATCTTGTTGCAGTAATACTCGGAATTATAATGCAGGGTATTGGTTCGAATTTTATAGATAGCATTCTTATATGGCCATTTTATGCATGCTTTACATGGATGATATTGGCATTAATAGAATATGCATTTGAATATACAGGGTTAGGTAAAGCATTTGAATGCTTCAAATATATTAAAAGAGCTGTGTTTGTATTTACAATTGTGGATACTATAAATATGTTTATACATTCAATTATTAGAATTGAGAATGTAAGGATGAATAAAAGTGGTGTGGCTGCATGGCTTTATAATTTGGGATATGATGCACACATATTTATTACATATGTATTTGTCGCAGTTTTTATATTGTGCTTCATATACCGTATATTAAATTCGCCACGTATTTATAAGGTGAAATATATGCAGATATTAACATGCATGATAATTGTGTCCTGCATTAATATTGTAATGTTTCAGCTTAGATTGTGGGAGAATGTATCATTATTGTTTTATGGTATATTAGGTGCATTTGTTTATGAAATAACATTTCAATATAGTCATAAAGTTGTTAAGAACAGGGCACTGCAGAAAATTGCTGAGGAATCAGAACTGCCGATGGTAGTATTCGGCACAGATGATAGCATAATTGCCTATAATAAAGAAGCGGAAAGATTATTTGATAAATGCACACAAAAGTGTTCGCTTGAGGAATTTTGTAAAGCATATAATTTATATACACCTGCCGCGTTAGAGAAAACTTATCACAAAAAAATAAGTATTATGCATGAAGATAAGAAACTTTATTTTCAGTGTAAATATGGCGAATTATGTGAAAATGATAATATAGCATATGCAAAATACTTTGTATTTGAAGATATAACGGAAATAACAATCGTTAATTCTGTTATGAGATATTTGGAAACTCATGATGAACTTACAGGACTGTACAATATGAAGAGGTTCTATGAAAAAGTAAATGAGATAACAAATAAATACCCGGATGATAAATTTGCAATTATGATATTTAACATATCAAGATTTAAAATCGTAAACGATATGTTTGGAAGAAAAATGGGTGATGCCATTCTTAAGCAGATTTCAGAAAACTGTTTAGCGCAGTGCTCTGATAAAAGGGTATATGCGAGAGTGGAAAGTGATAATTTTATTACATTATGTCCTAAGAGTGATTTGGTAATAAAAGACCTTGAGAAGAAAAGAAATATAAAGGTTACTTATAACAACATCACATGTACTGTTCATATCAGATATGGAATTTATGAAGTAGATTATGATTCTAAAGTTGATGTTGGAACTATGTGCGATAGGGCAAGAATGGCGCTTGACTCTATAAAGAATAATGGAAATTGTGTTGCAGCAGTTTATAATGATAATCTTAGAAATAAAATTTTAAAAGAGCATATGTATAAAGAAGAACTTACAAGTGCCATAGAAAATGAAGATTTTAAAGTTTATCTTCAACCCCAGGTCAGATGCGAAGATGGATTGGTAAAAGGAGCAGAGGCTCTTGTGAGATGGGAACACAGAAAATTAGGATTAATTCCACCTGGAGATTTTATAGAGTTCTTTGAACAAAATGGCTTGATTACAGAACTTGATATGTATGTGTGGGAGAAAGTATGCCAGATTCTTAAACAGTGGAAAGAGGAAGGCAGAGATGACTATATTGCAGTAAATATTTCAATGAAGGATTTTTACATTATAGATTTATATAAAGTGTTTACAAATCTTATCGAAAAGTACGGAATTGATAAAAATAAGCTTAGACTTGAAATTACTGAAAGTGCATTTACTCTTGATTTAGAGAAAAATGTAAATGTAATAAAAAAACTTCAAATGTTTGGATTTATTGTAGAAATGGATGATTTTGGAAGTGGATATTCATCTCTTAATGCCTTAAAAGATATTCCGGTTAACATTATAAAGATGGATATGAGGTTTGTATCACAAACACAGGATCCTGCAAGAGCAGATACAATTATCAAAATGATTCTTGCCATGGCAAAAGAACTTAATATGGAAGTTGTTGCAGAGGGTGTTGAAACAGTTGAACAGGCTGAAAAGTTAAAGCAGTATGGGTGTTCGTATATTCAGGGATATTTATATGCAAAGCCTATGCCGACAGAAGAATATCCTGAGTTTGTAAAGAATATGAAGCAGGGAAATTTTAAAAGATAAAAGAAAATTACAACGAACATTAAAGTTTTAAATAAGTAAAAGAGTAGGGAAATCTCTAAGAATGTAAGAAAATTTGAAAGAAGAACAAGCAATTAAATAGTGAGGAATATTATACTTGATGAAAGGGCATTTGGCGCCGTCGGTTCAAATATTCGGCGCATAGTCCGGCTGAAACTGTAGGTTTCAAAGCCGGTCTGTGTGCTGAATGTTTAGAACTGCTACGAGCGACAAGCAGCGCGAGCGTCCTTTCAGGAAGGGTAATATTCCTCACGTCCGTAATTACTTTAAAATTACAAGAATAAGGAGATTCAGATGAAGATTAATGAATTTGGAAAAACAAAAAATGGGGAACAAACACATTTATTTACTCTTGAAAATAGCAATGGAATGAAAGTTAAAGTATGCGATTATGGTGCAACTCTAGTTTCATTAATTGTGCCGGATAAAGATGGAAAAGACACGGATATAGTTTTAGGCTATGATAATGTTGAACCGTATCAGGGCGCATCAGCATTTTTTGGAGCAAATGTAGGTAGAAATGCCAATAGAATCAAAGGTGCAAGGTGCATAATTGATGGAGTTGAATACAATTTGGAAAGCAATGATGGTGACAATGGTAATAATCTTCATAGTGGTTCAAATTGTACAGCACTAAAAATGTGGAAAGCAATTTATGATGAGAATGTAAATGATAAGATTTCATTTGAAATATTAAGTAAAGATATGGAGCAGGGATTTCCGGGAAATTTAAAAGTGAATCTTACATACATACTTACAGAGGACAATGAATTAATTTTAAATTATAAAGGAACAACGGATAAAACTACAATTGCTAATTTTACAAATCACTCATACTACAATTTAAATGGCCATGATTCAGGTGAAGTATATGAGCAGAAATTAATGATAAATGGTGATTATTTTACTCCATTTGCCACAAACAATTCTATTCCTTCAGGTGAGATTAGAAGCGTAAAAGGTACACCAATGGATTTTACGGAAATGAAATCAATTGGGAGAGATATTGATGCTGAAGATGAACAGTTAAAATTTGGAACAGGATATGACCATAATTTTATGATAAATGGAAATGCTCATGAATTAAGACTGGCGGCAAAAGCCATCGGAGATAAGTCAGGAATTAAGATGGAGCTTTATACAGATACACCGGGATTACAACTTTATACAGCTAATTTTGTATCAGATGAATTAGGGAAAAATGGAGCGGTGTATAACAGACGACATGCATTTTGTCTTGAACCACAGTATGTACCGGACAATATCAATAACGATAAATTTGAGTCAGCAAAATTAAAACCTGATGAAGAATATAATATGAATATAAAGTTAAAGTTCTTATAAAAAGGGTGAGGCGTCTGCAGTAAAACTGCAGGCGCCTCGTATATTAAAAGAAAATTTGAAAGCATTATAATGTATCGATAAATCTTGTGAAAGCTTCAAGACCTTCAGGTGTACACTTGTAAACACCAGCGTCTTCGAGAACTTTTACAAATACTTTTCCAATTTCTGATTCAAGAATGTTCATAACATTTTCAGATGTAATGTCATTATATTTTGGAAGAAATTCATCAACCCAGTCAGCATGCTTAGAAATAGATTCATTGCTTCGTATATCTTTTTTATTTACGATGTAATCAGCTAATGTTTGCATTTCACCTTTAAGTCTTGAAGGTAAAACTGCAAGACCCATTACTTCAATAAGACCGATATTTTCTTTCTTAATATGATGAAGCTTTTCATGAGGATGATAAACACCAAGAGGATGTTCCTTTGTAGTAATATTATTTCGTAAAGCCAAATCAAGCTCATACATGCCATCCCTAAAACGGGCAATTGGTGTAATTGTGTTGTGTGGTTCACCATCTGTATTTGCATATATAAATGCATCCTCATCAGTATAGTTTCTCCATTTATTTAAAATATGAGAACCTAATTCTACTAATCGGTTGCTGTCTTTTGATTTCAATCTGATTACTGAAAGTGGCCAATGAAGAATTGAACAATCTACATCTTCATAATCTTTAACTTTAAAAGTCTTGATTGAATCAGCTTTTGCCATTGCGAATGTATAATGTCCGCCCTGAAAATGATCATGAGTTAAAATTGAACCACCTACAATTGGAAGGTCGGCATTTGAACCTAAGAAGTAGTGAGGCATTAATTTGATAAAATCGAATAACTTGATAAATGTTGCCTTTTCTATCTTCATAGGTGTGTGTGTGCCTGAAAATACAATACAATGTTCATTGTAGTAAACATAAGGAGAGTATTGAAATCCCCAGTCACAATCATTTATCTTTATAGGGATTATACGATGGTTTTCTCTTGCAGGGTGGTTAACACGGCCTGAATAACCTTCGTTTTCCATACAAAGCTGACATTTAGGATATGATACACTTGTGCTGTTTTTTGCAGCAGCAATAGCTTTAGGGTCTTTTTCAGGTTTTGAAAGATTGATAGTTATATCAATATCTCCGTACTCAGAAGGTACAACCCATTTCATATCTTTCTTTATTCTGTCGCGACGGATATAATTGCTGTTTTGAGAAAAATCATAGTAAAATTTAGTGGCATCTTCAGGAGATTTAGCATATTCCTTCCAGAAATTTTCTTGAACCTGTGAAGGACGTGGCATAATGCAGTTCATTAATTTTGTGTCAAATAAATCTCTGTAAGTTACGCTGTCTTCAATTATTCCTAATTTTACGGCTTCATCACAAAGAGCAGCGAGAATATCGCCAAGGTTTTCTTCTTTGTCATCAACAGCCAAATCTGTATAATCATCTTTTCCAAATACTTCGAGGAGCAAATTAGTAGAATAAATTCTTTCACATTCAGGTATTAAGCCTGTGTTAATTCCATAATTAACTAATTTTTTTATATATAAATCTAACATATAACAACCTTTCTAAACTTTATATTTATGAATAAATATAAGTTTTAAGATATAATGCTAAGAACAGTTAAATCGCCTGTTAACATATAGTAGGAATTTTAATCTTCATATCCGTTTGGATGAGATTTATGCCATTTCCATGCAGTCTCAATAATTTTTTCAACATCAGGATATTCAGGCTTCCATCCTAAAACAGTCTTAGCTTTTTCACTTGAAGCAATAAGCTTTGAAGGATCACCGGCACGGCGAGCTTCGTATTTAGCAGGAATGTCTAAACCTGTAACTTTTCTTGCACTTTCAATTATTTCGTTTACCGTAAATCCAATTCCATTTCCAAGATTAAATACATCACTGTCATTTCCTTCAGCCAAATATTTAAGAGCAAGGATATGTGCCTGTGCCAAATCAGTAACATGAATATAATCACGTACACATGTGCCGTCTTTTGTATCGTAATCATTTCCAAATATAGAAATATAAGGACGTTTTCCAAGTGGAACCTGAAGTACAAGTGGAATCAAATGAGTTTCAGGATTATGGGCTTCTCCAATTTTTCCACTGATATGAGCACCGCATGCATTAAAATACCTTAATGCTACATAACGTAAATTGTGGGCTTTACTTGTCCATTTCATCATTTTTTCCATAGAAAGCTTTGTTTCACCATATGTATTTGTAGGTTCAGTTCTGTCACTTTCTAAAATTGGAATTCTTTCAGGTTCTCCATATGTTGCAGCAGTAGAAGAAAATACAATTTTATCAATTCCATGTTCAACCATGCTTTCTAAAAGAACCATTGTTCCGTATAAATTGTTATCATAGTATTTGAGAGGAACTTTCATACTTTCTCCAACCTGAGAGTTGGCAGCAAAATGAATAACTCCGTCAATTTTTTCTTTTGTAAATAAATCATCTAAGAAAGCTTTGTCTCTTATATCACCTTCATAGAATCTTGCTTTGGGATGAACAGCTGCTTTAAATCCTGTTTGTAAATTATCAACTACGACAACATCTTCACCTCTGTCAATAAGTTCATAAACCGTGTGAGAACCGATATATCCGGCTCCGCCTAATACTAAAATACTCATTGTACCTTCATACCTCCATATTTACGTATTTTTAAAATGTGACATGAGTCTGTGCCAAATATAGATTCAATAAATTTCTTATATTCAGGCACGGCCTCGTTTTTTACAAATGCCTGAATGGTTCCGGCAAATCCACCACCATGAACACGACATACGCCATTATCACCGAGGATATATTCGCTGGCAGCAAGGGCGATGCTTACAGGCTGATTTAAAGGTTCCTTATTTGCATAAATATTCTGCAAAAATTTATATGATGAATTTCCGGATTCTTTAACTGTATCAAGGAATTTGTGGAAATTATTTCCTATTAAAGCATTAACTTCAACTGATACACGTTTATTTTCAGTAAAGAAATGATATGCTCGAAGAACTCCTCTTGAAGAAGCTCCTGCCAATGCCTTAGGTATGTTGCTGAAAAATTCATCAGGGTTTACGTCTCCAAGAACTTCTTTGCCAAATACTTTGGCAACTTCTTTCATTTCAGCAGGAATCAAAGCATAATCGTCAGTTAAATCTGCATGGCTACCCTTTGTATCAACAATACATAAACTATATCCTTCGTTTGTAATATCAAAATCAATTTTGTTTACAACAGGATGAGCAGGATCAATAAAATCGATGTTAACAAATCCACCAACGGAGCATGCCATCTGATCCATTAATCCACAAGGTTTTCCAAAATAAACGTTTTCTGCATACTGACTTATAATGGCAATTTCTACTGAAGAAATTTTCATATCATTATACAATCCTGAAAGAATTGTTCCGATAACAGCTTCAAATGCAGCAGATGAAGAAAGACCTGCACCAACTAATACGTCACTTGTAATGTATGCTTTAAATCCACCGACTTTGTATCCACGGTTTTTAAATTCATTAACAACACCTTTAATAAGCGCAACTGTTGTGCCTTTTTCTTCTTCAATAAGTTCTGTATTTGCAGTATCAATTGTAATAAGGTCATATCCTTCAGATACTAAAGAAATAATTCCGTCATCAGTTTTTTGTGTGATAGAAATGGCATCTAAGTTAATAGATGCAGCAAGAACCTGTCCGTGCTGGTGGTCAGTATGGTTACCGCCTACTTCAGTTCTTCCTGGAGCACTATAGATTTCAACCTCTCCTTCACCGAAAAGACTTTCAAATTTATCTAAAGCCTTAATGTATCTGTTGTTCTGGTATCCAATTAAAGATGAATCCTCGTAAATATCCATTAAAAGTGAGTCAAATTCATTTTTGCCAAATAATGATTTTAATTCGTTAATATTCATTTAAATCCTCCGTTAAAAAATAATCCGATTTGTAGTATTCAGAAATAAACAATATTTATAAGTAATCAGAATGAGTGGCTCTAATTAAAGCAAATTAATCTATAATCTAATTGCTGATATTAATTGTTAATTTGTTAGAATACTTTTGCTAATTTAAATATAAACTTTTGTTTACTAAAATACAATATAATTTAGTAAACTTATTTGATTTCCGTGTTTACCACTAAATAAATAACAGTAAAATAGTAGAAAATCACAATAAATCATATCTTTAATTAAAAAAAGATGTTATACTTGAAGCGGCGTCATTAAAAAAATGGCGGAGTTACTAAGGAAAAAGTGACTAGGGACATAAATAAGATAAAGGTGGTATTAAGAGTATGGCTACAATCAAAGATGTGGCAAAATTGGCTCAGGTAAGCCCCTCAACAGTATCAAGAATTTTGAACGAGGACCCTACTTTGAGTACATCGCTTGAAACTAAGAAAAAAGTTATTAATGCAGCAAAGGAACTTAAGTACAACAAGAGTAAGAAAATGTCTAAAGCTATTTTTACATTGGGAATTATTCAATGGTTTTCTGAACAACAGGAAGCAAAGGATAATTATTATCTTCAGGTAAGAAAAGGAATAGAAGATTTTTGTGTTAAGAATTGCATTAATGTCGTGAGAACTTTCAAGTCAAATCCCAACTATTTAGAACAAATTGAAGATGCTGACGGAATTATTTGTATTGGTAAATTTAGTGACGAAGAAGTCGAAAAATTTATGAGCATTACAAAGAATATAGTCTTTTTGGATATGTCATTCCATGATTATAAGGCAACTACATTTTCACTTGATTTTGAAATGGCAGTTAATGAGGCACTTACATATCTTATAGAATTAGGTCATAAAGAAATTGCGTTTTTAGGTGGTAGAGAATTTCTAGGCGAAGAGAATAATAATGTAGTATATGAAGATTATAGAAAAAAAGCATTTATTAAATTCTGTGAGAAAAATGAGATAGATTACAATAAATATCTTATAGAAGGAAGATATTCCATGGAATCAGGATATCAAATGATGAATGAAATTTTAGAAAAAAAACAGTTGCCTACAGCAGTGTTTGCTGCAAGTGACCAGATTGCATTTGGTGCAATGAAGGCAATTAGAGAGCATGATCTTAATATTCCGGAAGATATTTCATTGATTGGATTTGATGATTTGGAAATGACAAGATATACGGCACCTGCACTTACGACACTTCATGCACCTGCATATGAAATGGGTCAGTATGGTGTAAATTCTTTATTTGCAGCATCAAATTTAGCAATCAAGACAACAATTAAAGTAAAATTACCATGTCATTTGGTTGTAAGAGATTCCTGCATGGCGATAAATGAATAAAGGAGAATTGGCATGAGTCAACCGAAAGTAAACATTTTGCTGGCAACGTATAACGGCGAAAAATTTTTGAAAACTCAATTGGACAGTCTTATTGAACAGACTTATGAAAATATTGATATATATATAAGAGATGACTGCTCTACAGATAATACAGTTGAATTTATTAAAAATTATATCGAAAGCAATAAATCAGGTAAGAGGATAATTCTTTTAGAAAATAATGGAGTTAATTTACGACCTCCGAAATCATTTTACCAGATAGCAAGAGAATGTGAACCGGCAGAATATTATGCATTTTGCGATCAGGATGACGTATGGTACCCTGATAAAATTAAATGGGCGGTTGAAGAACTTGAGAAGAAAAAAGATACAAATAAACCTTTGGTTTATTTTTCAGCATATGATTATTACATGAGTGATGGAAGCTTTATCCGTCACTCGCCGGAGCAAAAAGAAAACATTGGTTTAACAGATGTTTTATACTGTACTCCTGCATCAGGATTTTTGCTTGTATTTAATCATGAAGCATGTAAACAATTTATTTTAGATGTAGACCCCGGAATAGAAATGCATGACAGATGGCTCATCAGATGTTGTGTATGTTTTGGTGATACGATTTATGATAAGCGTTTTACGGCTTCGCATATAAGACATACGGAAGCTGTTACAGCTGAGGATTCTAATACGATAGGTCTGTTAAAAGGATTCTTCCAAAAGGAAGTGTTTGGCCCTGCAAGCGTTGAAGCAAAACAGAACCTTATCTATTTTGCAAAAGTGTTTGAGGATAGATTGTCAAATGAACAAAAGAAGAAAATGGCATTATTTATAAAGAAAAATGGTCTTATAACACAGATTAGAAAAATATTTTATCCACATGCACTGCGCTCAAGAGTGCCGGGAGATATTGCCTTAAGAATTTTATTCGTTTTGGGACGAGCTTAAAATGATTTAGAACGGGCTTAGAATGATACAGGTATATTAAGTCCGTTTGTGAAAATTTGATTGTTGACTTATATAAATCAATATTAAGTTTATATTGATAAGTTAAGCAAAATTAAGGCATATATTTTAATAAAGTTGTTATTTTTTCCATATTAGTGTATGATTAATCAGTTGTCGATTGAATAGGAATGCCCAAGAAACTTTGGCAGGATAACTAACAGATGAATGTCTGTGAAATGAAAGGAAGAATTGGAAATGAATTTGAAGAATGGTATTGATCTCTTTAAACAGTACGGTTTACACGATTTCACTCTTAGATTTATGGAGTGGTTTGATACGAAGAAAAGAGACAGATATTATCAAAATAATATAGAAAAATTTTTACCTGGAGAAGATGAGTTAAATGAACAAAGAAAAGTGAAGTTTGAATATGCACCGTTAGTAAGTATTGTAGTGCCTGCATATGAGACTGCACCTGTTTTTCTCAGACAGCTTGTTGACAGTGTATTAGAACAGACATATTCAAATCTTGAATTATGTATCGCAGACGGAAGTAACACAACAATTGTTAAAGATACATTAAATGAATATAAAGATGAGAGAATCAGCTATATAAAATTAAGTAAGAATGATGGAATTTCAAATAATACAAATGAAGGATTTGATAATGCTAAGGGAGAATATATAGCATTGTTAGACCATGATGATTTGCTTACACCAAATGCATTATATGAAATGGTTAAGGAACTTAATGCACATGATAAAATTCCTGATATGGTTTATTCAGATGAAGATAAAATCGTAGCAGATACAGGAAAGCTAATTAATCCGGCATTTAAACCGGATTTAAACGAAGAATTTTTAAGACATACAAATTATATCTGCCACTTTTTAATGTTTTCAAGAGAATTGTTAGATAAAGTCGGTGGATTAAATCAGGAATTTGATGGGGCTCAGGATTTTGAATTCGTATTAAGATGTAACGGTGCAGGAGCTGACATAAAGCATGTACCAAAAATTTTATATCATTGGAGAATTCATCCTGATTCAACAGCAGCAAATCCAAACAGTAAATTATATGCTTTTGAAAATGGAAATAAAGCAATTAAAAAATATTTGACAGAAATCGGAGAAGACGGAACTCCGGCGCTTACTAAAGATTTAGGATTTTATAAAATTGATTATGATTTAAAAGGTGATTATAGCGTAACTGTTTTAGCTAATGATGAAAAACAGATTAATGAAATGAAGAAAAAACAGAGAGAAATGTCAAATCTTCATATTGAATATAAAGTTGTAAAAGGTCAGCTTTCAAAAGAAATGGAAGCAGTTAAGACTGAATACGTTGTGGTCGCAGATAATGATGCTATTCCTATGACAGACAATTGGGTAGAAGAATTACTTAAATACTGTCAGTGGAAACATGTTGGAATAACAGGTGTAAAATGCCTTAATAAAAATAAGAAAATTGAAAGCTGTGGACTTAATTATGACAGTAATGCAACTGTATCAAGTCTGTTTTATCATTTGCCTTCAATTTTTAGAGGATATTGTCATAGAGCAGACGGACCTCAGAATGTTATGGGTGTGTCTTTAAAATTGGTAATGTTTAGAACTAACGTAATTAAAGAAGTTGGTGGAATAAATGAAAAATTTAGTTTCCCATATAGAGATTTAGATGTTTGCTTTAAAATAGATGAAGCAGGTTATGATGTTATTTTAAATACTGATGTTCATGTAAAATTAGCAGACAATCTTAACTATAATGATGAAAAATCTCAGAAAGAGTTCAAAAAGGTCTGGGAAGATAAATTAAAGAAAGAAAACAAATATTACAATGCTAATTTAGTACAAAGTAATGGAAAGTTTATGTTTAAGTAGATTATAAAGTGGAAACAAAATGAGCAAAGTTCATTTTGATAAAAGTTTCTGATGAATGGCCACTGACCAAATAGATGGTGCAATACAGATTATAGGAGGAAAATATGAGTAAGCATAAGTTGCTTGTTGCAATATTTGCAGTGGGAATGACAGCTGCTGTTTTTGCAGGATGCTCAAATGAAAAAAACACTTCTAACGGAACTATTACAAGTGGAATAACGCTTTTTGGTAACAAGTATACAGGGAGTTATACAGGAGAACTTAATAATGGAAATCCTGAAGGAAAGGGCGTAATTGAAGTAGACGGTGATATAGTTTCTAAGGTTGAAGGAACGTGGAAAGATGGAAGCCTTGATGGAAAATGTACGATTACATACAGTGATGGTAGCATAGAAGAAGGCGACATGGTTGAGAACCGATTTGACGGAGAAATTACAAAAACATTTGCTGATGGAACATATAATGTTATGAATTATAATTCAGGGATTCCAAATGGTGCCATTAAGTATTATGACAGTAAGGGAACGTTAACTGATTATGATTGGAATTATGAACAGGTTCCAATTAAAAAACTAATTTCGCAGGTAAAGGACGTAAAATACTCACAGTTAATATATTATCCTGATAATTATGTTGGAAAAATGATAAAAGCTACAGGTACGGTGGAGTCTGTTTATGAAGCTAAAATAAATGCATATATAACAATTAAGGATTCTGATGGAAAAATTTATGTTTGCAAATGCAAAAACATGAAAGTATTTAATGGCAGACAGTCTATTTCACAGACATATAAAGTCGGAGATGAAGTTCAGGTTTATGGATATTTATTAAAAACTGATATGTATACACATTTTAATGACGATAAGAGTACAAAGTATAATCAGTACACAGGTACATTGCCATATGTAGAAGTTGTTTACAGTTACGACGTAAATGCAGGAGAATTTAATCCGTTAAATCCTTCATATACATATGAAGATGTTGCAAAGAATCCATATGGCTATGCCGGAATGAAAGCAAAAGTCAATGGAAAAGTTAATTATGTAGAACTTAACAATAAGAAAAATACGGCTACTATAAAGTTAGAAGTTGGGGACAAACAGTTTTATTATGTTAATTTTAAATATAACAAAAAGACAAAAGTGCTTCCAGCTATAAATGATGAAATTACAATTGAAGGTAAATATTACGGCATTTACAAAGAAGAATATATTAAAAACGTAGATGATATTGGACTGGTAGATGACGATGATATTGAGTATAGATATGAGGTATATCCTTATATTAATGCTAAAAATGTTATAGAGAATAAATAATAATGGGTAAAAGTATGCTTAATAAATATAATAAAAATCTTAGTATTATAATTTTAGGGATTGCATTGGTTGTCTACATTTTATTTATGGCTGTTACCGGAAGGGTTTTTGATGTAGGCAAATCTACAATAGCGGCAAATACAAACGAAGATACAGAGTATACGGTTGGACGTATTTCTAATGACAGGGAATATTCCATAGTTGTAGACAAGAAGGTTAGCAACCTTAAAAGCATTTCTCTTAAGATAAAAGATTTAAGAGAAAAATATACGCAGGAAAAAAGAAACAATGGAATTATTTCCATAAAGTTTTATGATAATGAATCAGGAAAAGTTCTAGGCGAAAAAGAGTTAGAAGTTCAGGATATTATGTTAACATCATATTATGCTGAAGAATCTTCAGACAGCTCAGTTGTATATTCAAACATAGAATGTCACGATTTAAAAATTAGTGCTGATTCGTTAAAAATTGTTGTGAAAGGCAAAAATATTCCACAGGACAGTGAACTTGTTATTTATGGTAACAGACAGGATAAAATTGAAAATTTAGCATCATATGATGATGATATGCAGATAAGTGGAAATATTTTATGTATTGTAGTTGAAGGAAGAAAGAAAATTTCTACAGATTTTTTGTGGGGATTAGTATTGATTGCCTTTATAGGAATTACAGTTAATTTTCTTAAAATGAAAGCAAATGCCAATGGAGGGTCTAATGGTAAAAAGAATAACAAATAAAATACCGAAGCCTTTAGCGTATGCAATTGTATTATTTCTAATTGTTGTGTTAACGTTTGTAATCGAATTTTTTGGCTTTAATTTTAAGAGTATAAGATATGGACTTAAAGATACAACTTTTACTAATTTTACAGTTAAAAATAACTCAATTGAAGTTAAGTTAAAAAAGACTACTTACATAGGAAAGGTACAGATATATGGATTATCAGAAGAAAATAAAATAATCCATTACAGTTTTGAAGTTACTACTGTATCGTCTTATGGAAAAGAAAATAAAAAAGGATATAATGACATATTGTATCCTGAATTAAAAACAGGGGTGACTTCTGTAGGGGAATACGGAAACAAGATTAAAATTGATGTTCCTAAAGAATACGTGGACTGTATAAAAGCAGTTAAGATTAAAAATTCATTTACACCTAACAAATATAGAATGTGCTTTATATTTTCAGTACTTGTGATGCTTGCAATGATTATTTTATGTAAGGATATTCTTAGAAAAAGAATAGAGCTGTTCTTCGTTGTATCAGGTTTTTTAATCGGAGTATCATTAATTTATTCTACAGGCGCAACACCGTTTACATGGGATGAAGAAACACATTTTAAGGCCGTATATGAAAATGCCTACGGAGATTTAGTAGATAACACGAGTGCAGTTGTTAAGTATGAGGAAAAAGTAGGAATTCCTGCATATAACACTTTGGAGGAAAAAAATCTCGTAGACCAATACATGAATGCTAATGATAAAAAAGTAATTTCAAGAACAAATAAGGCAGTTGCAACAAATTATACTGCAGTAGCATATATACCTCAGATTCTAGGAGCAAAAATTGCAAGAGCACTACATTTAAGCTTTTCTAATATGCTGATGCTTATTAAATTTATGAATTTAATTGTATATCTTGTTGTTATGGCGATTGCAATAAAGATGACAAAAGTATGTAAATATGCACTTGTTTGTATAGCATTAATGCCTACAAGTATTTTACAGGCAAGTTCTATAACATATGATGGCTTTGTTTTATGCTTTGTTTCACTTGGAGTTGTATTGCTGATAAATGAAATTATTAGTGATGAAGAAGAGATAAATACAAAGTTATTAGTAGCCGGAATGGTTGCAATTACAGTGGGAAGTTTATCTAAGATGGTTTATGCACCATTAGTTATGCTTGCACTATTTATTCCTAATAGGAAATTTTCAAGTAAAAAGAGTGTAATCTGGTTTAAACTTGGAATATTGGCTGTATGTGGATGGATGCTTACAACATTTGTGTTGCCAACAATAGCAAGTATGATTTCACCGGATGTTACGGCAACTGTGGATATCAGAGGAGGAGATACAAACTCAGGAAGTCAGATTGGAAACATTATTGGACAGCCATTTAATTATGCAAAAGAATTGTTATCAAGTATATTTAGTTTTGAAAACTTTGGTATTTCAGCTGAGACAAGAGACCCATATACAATTGGTAATTTAATGCTTATGAATTATGGTGGAACAGTCGTAGGACCGGATAAATTTGCTTATGTAATAATGGCACTTATTATGGTTTTAATTTGCAAAAATAAAGAAGAAAAGCCTCTTAATGTAAAAACAAAATTAGGTGTTTGGGGACTTATCTTTATTATTGTTGTATTGATATGGACAGCAATGTATCTTGCATTTACACCTGTAGGTCAGAAGGCTATAGTAGGTGTACAGGCCAGATATTATCTTCCAATATTGTGGCTGGCTATAGTAGCTGCATATAACGGGAAATTATGTATTAATGTAACAAAAACAGGTTACGCCCGATTGCTTACCGGAATCATGACATTTATAACTGCATATGGACTTTTGGCGGTATTAATTGTTCAAAAGCTAGCATAAAAGGAAAGGCTTTTACAAAATCTGATTTTGTAAAGCCTTTTTGAGAGGTTTAGGAAATGGATAAAAAAGTATCAATTGTAATACCTGCATATAACAGTGAAAAATATATAAAGGATTGTATTTTGTCACTGCAAAGGCAGACATATAAAAATATAGAAATTATAGTTGTTAATGATGGCTCAAAGGATTCAACGCTAGAAATATTAAACGAGCTTGCAAAAGAATATAATAATTTAATTGTTCTTACACAGGAAAATCATGGAATAGCTTATACAAGAAACAGAGGAATCGAATTTGCCACAGGTGAATATCTGATGTTTATGGATAATGATGATTCCATGAAAGAAGACTGTATAGAAATGCTGTTAAGCAGAATTTTGGAAACTGATGCTGATATGGTAATTGGTGGATACAGACGAATTACTCCTGGAGGAAAAGTTTTAGATGAAATGGTTCTCACAAAAGATGAATGGGCAAAGTTTAGAATGATAAGTCCTTGGGGACGTATTATGAAAACGCAATTTGTCAGAGAACATAATCTTAAATTTGGCGATTATAAAATGGGAGAGGATTCATATTTTAATGTTACAGCTTACGGCGAAAGTGACAAAATCATAACAACAGATTATGTGGGTTATAATTGGATTTACAGAGATGAGTCGGTTTCAAATACAACTCAGAAAAAAGTTGCAAATTCTCCAATTCCTTTTCTTGAAGGGTTAATAGAGAGAAATAAAAATCAAAAATATATGAAGCCTAAAATGTTTGAGTATTTTGTTATAAAATATGTTATCTGGAATTTGACCTTTATATGTAAACAGAGTACTAAAAAAGAAATGTCAAAAGCGTATACAGAATATTTTAACTGGTTATCCGGGAAGATTCCTGATTATAAGAAAAATCCTTATGTGGGACTTGGAAAGCCTAAAGGTGAAACAGCTTTAATAAGACTAATTGTAACTATATTTTGCAAAATGCCAAAGAGCATAGTAATATGTATAATGATGCTATATAAAAAGATTGTATAAATAGAGAGCAACAGAATTAAAAAAATGGGAACAAACAATGTTAAAGTTTAGTAATCATGAATAATAAGCAATGATATAGTTTGGTAAACCAAAATAATAAACAATAGCAGAGCAAAAAAACTTAGTAAATAACAACAGAGTTTTTAGGAGAAGAAAGATGAAACATTCATTTGTAATATGTGCATACAAAGAAAGTCCTTTTTTAGAGGAATGCATACAGTCATTAGAAAAACAGACAGTAAAAAGTACAATTAAAATGGTTACTTCAACACCTAATGAGTATATTGCTGATATGGCAAAAAAACACAATATAGAACTGATAGTAAACGAAGGTCAGGGAGGAATTGTCCAAGACTGGAATTTCGGATATAAACAGATCGATACTCCTTATGTGACAATTGCACATCAGGATGATGTATATTTTCCAGAGTATACAGAAACTTTATTAAAGGAATTTGAAAGAAGCAAACATCCTTTGATTTTCTTTACAGATTACTGGGAACTTAGAAATGGTGAATATGTTAAAGAAAACAAATTACTTAAAGTTAAAAGAATCATGCTTATACCATTAAAGACAAGATTGTTTTTTAACAGCAGATTTGTAAGAAGAAGAATATTATCATTTGGATCACCTATTTGTTGCCCTTCAGTAGGATATGTCAGAGCAAATTTGCCGAATCCTATTTTTGAAGTTGGGTTTAGAAGCAATGAAGACTGGCAGGCATGGGAGAAACTTTCTAAACTTAAAGGAAGCTTTATTTATTGCAAAAAGCCATTAGTGGCGCATAGAATACATGAAGATTCAGAAACATCAGCCATTATTGCCGATAATAAAAGAAGCGATGAAGATGTAGTTATGTTTTCAAAATTCTGGCCTAAATTTATTGTTAAGATATTAGTAAAATTTTATGCTAAAGGTCAGGATTCTAACAATATGTAATTTATTAAAGAGTGGAAGGTTCAATGAAAACGTTAGTATATTGTTAGGATTTTAATTATGTGATTCATTGAGGTTATAATATAAATGAGTAAAAAGATAAAAAATAATTTGCCGGATGATTTGAATGGTTCACAGGATAATTTAGAAAATGTGAGAAAAGATTTAAATTCGGATAATATGAAAGATGAGGGCTTAAAGGATAATATTAAGATTGAAAATGCGATTGCAGCATTGCAGCAGGAAAGCACTCAGGAAATGTTAGCTCATACTTTAACAGTTATCCGAAGAAGAATGAAGGAAAAAGGCAGATTAATTATTGCGGTTGAGCCACCTAAAGCAGATGGGAATTTGAATATTCAGGCAATTAAGACAGATGATGGAAGAATGTGGTGGATGGCGTTTACAAGTTTTGATGAGGAAGTTAAAGGAAGCGGTAGTGTAATGTCTACTTTTATGAGTGACATTGACAGCTTATTTGTGACAGCCTTAAAAACAGATGGAATAAGTGGAATTATAATTAATCCGTGGAACAAAACAATAATGCTTGATAAGAGATTGATAAGTATTATTATTGGAAAATAATATGATGCCAGGTTCAAAAGGCTTAAGCCCACATAAGCTTGCTCATAAAGGAGTAGGATTATAGGAGTGTGTGGTATGAACAATCTGTAGTCATCAAAGTAAGGGACTTTTGACCACAACGTCATAATTTTAAAGAATTATAAATATAACAAAATTTAAGAGGTGATAATTATGTCAGAAATTAATAGTATTGATGTAGAAGAAGATCAGTTTGCGTATCGTTATGATACACAGCTTTTGATTGACAGAAGAGATAAAGATTTAGATGAGGATGAGATATCAGAGTACATAACAGAACATTTTGAAGGTAACTGTCTTATCGCAGTAGGAGATGAAGATTTGATTAAAATTCATTTCCATACAAATGAGCCTTGGAAAGTTTTAGAATATTGTAACTCAATTGGAGAAATTTACGATATTGTAGTTGAAGATATGATTCGTCAGTCAGCAGGCTTACAGGGTTAGAGTAAAATTAAGAATATTATCTTAAGTTTTCCACATACTAACTCTATAACTTAAATTTAGCAAAATAGGATTTAATTACATTAAAGAAAAAATTAAATTCTTTAAAAGATTAGTTATGGAGGATAATAACATGAAAGCGACAGGTATCGTACGAAGAATCGATGAATTGGGGAGAGTTGTTGTTCCAAAGGAAATCAGAAGAACTTTAAGAATAAGGGAAGGCGATCCTTTAGAGATTTTTACAAATAGAGATGGTGAGGTCATTTTAAAAAAATATTCACCAATTGGAGAACTTGACAATTTTGCAAAACAATATGCGGAAGCGTTAGGGCAGACATCAGGCCAAATGATTATGATTTGCGACAGGGATCAGGTTGTTGCTGCATCAGGTGGAGCTAAAAAAGAAAACATAGGAAAGAAGATAAGTAAGGATGTAGAAAACTTAATAGATGAACGTGAAGTCTTTACAACTCATAATAGTTTAAAAAAGGGGATAGCTATCATTGAGGAAGGTGAAGAACCATCTATGGGTGAAGTAATATATCCGATTATCTGTGAAGGAGATGCAGTTGGTGCGGTTGCAATAATTGGAAAAGACATAAAGAATCCAATATCGGTAACTGAACAAAAGTTAGCGGCAGTTGCAGCAAATTTTTTAGGAAAGCAAATGGAGTCTTAAATTTAAACGGGTAAAAATACAATTAAAATGACAAAATTTTGTGCTAAAAAAAATAAGTCGTAAAAGTTCGAAAAAAATCAAAAAAATGTTTTATGAAAAATGCACATAAAATTTGGCTGAAATCCCCTTAAAATAAGCAAATTACCTTGACAAAGTAAGGGTAAATGATGTATAAAATTTATTGAAGTACGCGAGGAAAACGTATATTACAGGAACACATGAAATTAAAGTAGTTTCTGAACTAATTTTTAGGAGGATATAAACATGAACAAGACAGAATTTATCGCAGCAGTAGCTGAAGAAGCAGGATTATCAAAGACAGACGCAGCAAAGGCTGTTAAGGCTTTTACAGACGTTGTAACAGAAGAAATGAAGAAGGGTGAAAAAGTACAGTTAATCGGATTCGGTAACTTTGAAGTTTCTAAGAGACCAGCTCGTGAAGGTATCAACCCTGCAACAAAGGAAAAGATCACAATTGCTGCAGCTAATGTACCTAAGTTCAAAGCAGGTAAGGCTTTAAAAGAAGCTCTTAACTAATTTAAAAGAGTAAATATATAAGTGATTTTAAGGGCTTTTGTTATCAAAAGCCCTTTATTTTATACTGCTTTTTAATCATGAAGTTTAGAAATAAATTATAAAATAATTAAATTTACAATAAAATATAAGATTTGTAATTAATAATGTAATTGTGCAAAACAGAAAAGATATCCGGTTAATGAATATAATAGCAGAAAAAAGGATATCTAATTAACAACAAAATCAGGAGGAAACATGAGAATAGATAAATACTTAAAAGTATCAAGAATTATTAAAAGAAGAACAGTAGCTAATGAAGCTTGTGATGCAGGAAGAGTAATAGTAAATGGAAAACCTGTAAAAGCTTCTTACGATGTTAAGATTAACGATGTAATTGAAATTCAATTTGGACAGAGAACGGTTAAAGTTCAGGTATTAAATTTGAATGAAACTGTAAAAAAAGAAGAAGCTACAGAAATGTACAAAGATTTGACATAAATTTAAGATAGTATACAAATATAAATGTACTAATGCATCTAATAAAAGAGTGCCTAAATTAGCCCATACAGAAAATATTTGATAGAAATATAAACTTAGATGTTTGGGTCAAAAGCTCTAGCTTTGATACCTACGGATTGTTTTTTTAGTTAGTATAAATAAAAAAAGAGTTTCATATATTTATGTAAGTATAGCTATGTGGGTGATTTAGTGGAGAATGATAATATTTCCAAAGCTCATAAACTTATGATGCTTAACAGGAAATCAATGGAGATTACAGGGGTCGAGGATGTTATTTCTTTTGATACAAAAGAGGTATTACTTGAAACGACAATGGGAATTCTGACTATTAAAGGTGAGGATTTAAAAGTAAATAGGTTAAGTATAGAAAAAGGGGAATTAGAGATTGAAGGAACTGTGGACAGCATGGAATATTCTGAAATCTCATCATATAAAAGAAAAAAAGAAAGCATGCTTAAAAGGATGTTTAAATGATTAAAGATGAACTTATTTTGCTTTTTACTTCACTGTATTGCGGAATAATATTTGCAATTGTATACGATGCTATAAGGATAATAAGAAATCTTATTAAACCACATTTTATTAGAGTGGTTATTGAAGATTTTATATATTGGATATGTGTAGCTTACATATTTTTTAGTATGTTGATTAAAAAAAATTACGGAAATTTAAGATGGTATCCTATATTTGGAATGCTTTTGGCAATGGCAGTTTATGAAATAATAGTAGGAAGAAAATTAGTGCTGAAAATTTCGAAAGTTTTGGAAAAGATAATTAGAACTTTATTAAAACCATTGAAAAAAGCAGGGAAACGAATTAAACTAAGAAAGACGAAAATAGAAGAAAAGTTTGCAAAAGGAAATAAGGTGAGTAGATGTCGGAAAAAAGAAAACCACAGGAAAGCATGCAACGCAGACAGCAAAACGGACAACAGGTAAGAAAACCAAGGAAAAGCACTGCTACTTCCAGAGTGAGCAGAGTAAGTAAGAGTAAGAAAAAAAACGATAACAGAGGCATGATAGTTGGAATAAGCCTTGTAGTTATTATGTTATGTGCTATTTTACTTGTACAGACATTTAATGCATATGGAACGTTATCAGATTTAAAGAAACAGAAAAAAGAACTTACGCAGGAATATAATGACCAATTAGAATTATCAGATGAATTAAAAGAAAAAGAAGACTACGTTAAGACAGACGAATATATAGAAGAAATGGCAAGAAAGATGGGATTAGTGTATCCGGATGAAGTAATCTTTAAGCCAGAAGACTAAAGCTATAGGAAATAAGTAAGAAAGCGATTTACGAAGTAAATTTTCCTAAATACAAAAGAAACCAATTTTAAAGATGTTTATATTAATATAATAAAAAATTAATTTTTAAAGAGATTTATTTTCTATATAATTAAAAAAGAAACTGATTTTAAAAGTATATGGAATTAATAGTTATAAGATAATTTAACTTTTTGCATTTACTTTAAAGGTCAGCTTCTTTTTTTTGCTCGTATTTGGACAGATTAAAAAGTCTTTTATTTACTTATGAGTAAGCTCATGTTTGTATAATATACTTGATGGTTATATGAATTTGGCTTTAACCCGCTTATGAACAAATTCATGTGAACTTAGACCTTTTGACCAAGGCGGTCTATAAAAGTTTAAAAGGAAAAAATGTCAAAAAGTCTAAGGAACATAAGGTTATGATTCGACAATTTTGGATATTGACATCCGATATACTGTTGTCAATAAAAAAATGGAGGATTGATTAATGACGCAAAAGGTATTGAAACCATTATTTTTACTTATGATATCCTGGGCAGTAACAGGAATTACATTTTTTGGCTGTAATCCGATAGCTTTGGCATGGTATAGTGCGGGAAACATATTGCCCGTATTTGGAGTAGTGATAGCACCGGTTATGGCAGGGGGAATATATTTTTATCAGGGATTTTTGCCAATGTGCAAGTATACAATGATAATTTTGATGACATATGTGTGTATTAATTTATATAAGAAATGGGCAAAGAATCCAAATCCGTTTATTTTGGCAGGAATTTCGGTTATGACAATGGTTGTTATGGAGGGAGCAGATTTTTATATGAATAATATGGCGTCGCTTCATTGGAGTACATTTAAAATGCTTACATATATTCCGATAATAATGCTTAACTGGTCAACAACCATAATATTTGCATATGGAATAAATAAATTTATGGTTCAGAAAAAATTATCGCCAATAGATGATGGTATGCAAAATGTAGATGCGGAGCAGGTGTTAAAAACGGCGAAAGCTTTTAAGGGAATAGCTTCTAAAATGCAGTATATAAACAGTGAGTATAATGAAAATTTTCAAAACGAATATTTGGAAAATCATATAAATGAGTGTGTGTGTAGCGGATGTGCGAATAGTGAAATACAGTATATGGAAAGGGCAAGGCTTAATTATTTGTGGTTTAGCAAAATGGTGGAAACGAGGGAAGCCATGGCATCACAATTCAATGAAGTAAGTAAAATCGTGGAAAAATTTTTGAGACCGGCAATTAGTGAAGATTTACTTACAGACAGAATGGCAGAAAAAATACAACGAAAATTCAGAGAGAAAAAAATATATGCAAAGAAAATAAGGGTGGTGAAAAATGAGAAAGAATATATAGAAGTAGAGTTTTACGCCAAAAAGAAGAAGAGGGCAAAAGCTACGGTTAGAATGATGACGGATATAATAAGTCGGGTGGTTGGCAAAAAGATGAGAATGGTAAACTTAGAATATGGAAATATACCATTAGAATATGGAAAATTTCAGTTATTAGAGGAGGTGAATTTTCACACATTACAGGGGAGTGCAAAAACAGTTAAAAGAAATGAACAGGTTTCAGGGGATAATTTTACGTATCTTGTGTTAGATAAAGGGCAGACATTTATGAGCATATGCGATGGTATGGGCTCAGGAAGTGTTGCAAATGAGTATAGTGGAATCATAATTGATTTGTTGGAACAGTTTATGGACAGTGGACTGAATGAAAATACAATATTAAGGCTTATTAATTCGGTTTTGCTGACAAAAAGTGGATGGGATATTTCTACTACGGTCGACATGGGAATGATTGATCTATATTCGGGAACATGTAGATTTTTGAAGTCAGGTGCTGCATGCACGTTTATAAAAAGAGGAAACTGGGTAGAATGTATAAAGTCAACATCTTTACCAATAGGAGTTTTAAATGAGGTGGATGTTGAGACTATAACTAAAAAATTGTATGACGGTGATTTTGTAATAATGATTTCAGATGGAATAGTGGAATCATTGCAGTGCGATGATAAAGAAAAGGAGATGGCAAATGTGATAATGGATATAGAGAGTAATAATCCAAAAGAAATGGCACTTATTATTATGAATGAGGCGATAAAACTGTCGGGTGGAGTGCCAAAAGATGATATGACGGTTCTTGTGACAGGAATATGGCGAAAGCATTAAACAAAGAGTATCACATAAATTATTGATTTAAGGTATTTTATGACAATCAAAGTAACAGATAGATTAAAATATTAAACGATTTAACCGGGTTGTTTGACTTTAGAATAAGCATACAGTATATTAAAAATATGATAAAAAAAGTATTGAATTTTATTAAAGAAAACAATATGCTGCAAAATGGAGACAGCGTCGTTCTGGGAGTATCCGGAGGCGCTGATTCCATTTGTATGCTATATGTACTAAAAGAAATAAGCAAATTTATTAATTTAAAACTTGTAGTGGTTCATGTACATCATCATATCAGAGGCAAAGAAGCAGATGGAGATATGGAATATGTTAGAAAAATTTGTGACAAAGAGCATATTCCGTATGAAATTTTTCACATAGATGCTAAAAAAGAGGCAATAGCCAGAGGAATGTCAGAGGAGGAGGCAGGAAGAGTCTGCAGATATGAATGTTTTGCAAAAGTGCAGGAGAAATATAATGCAAATAAAATATCGGTGGCACATAATTTGAATGATAATAGTGAAACTATTTTGTTTAACCTTTTTAGAGGAACCGGAATAAAAGGAATTTCGGGTATCCCTATGCAGCGTGATAACATTGTAAGGCCACTGCTTTGTGTATCAAGAAAAGAGATTGAAAAATATCTTGAAGAAAATCATATATCATATAGGACAGATAAAACAAATTTTGAGACAGAATATAGCAGAAATAAGCTTAGATTAGAATTGATTCCGTATATAAAAGAAAATATAAATAAAAAAGCTGAATATAATATTGTAAATGCCGGAAAAATGTTAGGAGAAATAGAAGATTATTTAGAGATTGAAACAAATAAGACATATGATGAATATGTAGACGAAAATGAAGAAGGAATATTCATCTCATTAAAGGCTTTTGAAATTCATCCGGCTATAGCAAAAAGGATTGTCAGAAAAGGAATTGAGAAAAAAGCAGGAAAATTAAAAGATGTAACGGCGGCGCACGTTGAAAGTATTATAAATTTGGCAAAGCTTGAAGTGTCAAAGTCAGTTAATTTGCCTTATAATATCAAAGCAATAAAAAAGTATAAGGGAATTCTACTTTCGGATTTATCCGATATAAAAATTGAAAAAATTAAGGAGATTCCAATTATTGTAAATAATGAACTTATAAACGAGAATCCGTACAATGGAAAATTTAAAATAGACTTCGAAAACAACGGATTTTCAGTAGATGATATACAGGAATTACTGTATACTAAATGGATTGATTGTGATAAAATAGGTTCGTTAACCTTACGGAATCGTAAAGAGGGTGATTACCTTGTAGTAAATGATTTCGGAAGTAAAAAGAAACTGAAAGAATATTTTATCAATGAAAAAATTCCTAAAGAAGACAGAGATAAAGTATTACTATTGGCCGATGGAAATCATATAGTGTGGATAGTCGGATATAGAATGAGTAGTTACTATAAAGTCAACAGTAATACTAGAAACATAATTAAGATTGAATTTTATAATTAAAAAACAAAGGAGAGAAGAAAATGGCAAGTCATATCGAGGAAATGATTAGTGAAGAACAAATTGATAAAAGAGTTAGAGAGATTGCAAAGCAGATTAGCGAAGATTATAAGGGAAAATCTGTTCGTCTTATCTGTATCCTAAAAGGAAGCGTTTTTTATACATGCGAATTAGCAAAGAGAATATCAATACCGGTAACTCTTGATTTTATGAGTGTATCAAGTTATGGCTCAGGTACTGTAAGTACAGGTGATATTAAAATCAAAAAAGATTTGGATCATGACATAGAAGGATTAAATGTAATTGTTGTTGAAGATATCATTGATTCAGGTAATACATTAAACAAGTTAATACCGTTGTTAAAAGAAAGAAAGCCTGCAAGCATTGCAGTAACAACACTTCTTGATAAACCATCAAGAAGAGAAGTAGATGTTTATGTTGATTATACAGGGTTTGAAATAGAAGATAAATTTGTAGTAGGCTATGGGCTTGACTACGACCAGAAGTACAGAGACTTACCTTTTGTAGGCGTTGTTGAAGAGTAATTTAATATTCAAAAAAAATTTGCCTCCGATTAAGATGACGGATGCGTGAAATTTTACTGACAGCGATACAAAATACTACCATAGGAGGTGAAAAATTGAAGAATAGTTCAAGAGGATTTAGAATTTACTTTATAGTTATAGCATTAATGATTGTAGGTATGTATGCATTTTCAATATTTTCAACGAAAGACAGTGATTATAAATATAATGATTTTATTACTGATTTAAAGGCTGGAAATGTATCAGAAGTTACAATCAGACAAAATAATGAGGTACCATCAGGAAGTATTGTTGTTGTTTTATCAAAGGATAAATCAAGAAAAGTAGTATATGTAACAGATGTAAATAAAGTAATTAGTGATATAGATGAAATAGATACAGATGTTAAGCCTACAGTTACTGATGTTGCAGGTGATAATTCATTGATGATATCAATTATACAGGTGCTATTAATGGCAGGTGTTGTAATTGTTATTATTATGGTTATGAATGGTAGTGCCAATGCAGGCAATGCAAAAATGGCTAACTTTGGTAAGAGCCGCGCAAGACTTGTACTTGATGTTAAAAATATTAATTTCTCAAATGTCGCAGGTCTTATTGAAGAAAAAGAAGAACTTGAAGAAATTGTAGATTTCCTAAGGAATCCTAAAAAATATATAGATTTAGGAGCAAGAATTCCAAAGGGTGTTTTATTAGAAGGCCCTCCGGGAACAGGTAAGACATTATTAGCAAAAGCTGTTGCAGGTGAAGCTAAGGTGCCTTTCTTTACAATTTCAGGTTCTGATTTTGTGGAAATGTTTGTAGGCGTAGGTGCTTCCAGAGTAAGAGATTTATTTGCGGAAGCAAAGAAAAATGCACCGTGTATTATATTTATCGATGAAATCGATGCTGTTGCCAGACGAAGGGGAACAGGAATGGGTGGTGGCCATGATGAACGTGAACAGACATTAAACCAGATGCTTGTAGAAATGGACGGATTTGGTGTTAATGAAGGTATCATTGTTATGGCAGCTACTAACAGAGTAGATATTCTTGATCCGGCTATTTTAAGACCGGGACGATTTGACAGAAAAGTATTAGTAGGAAGACCTGATGTTGTAGGCAGAAAGGGAATACTTGAAGTTCATGCAAAGAATAAGCCGTTAGGCGAGGATGTTGATTTGAAAAAAATCGCACAGATTACATCAGGATTTACAGGAGCTGATTTGGAAAACCTCTTAAATGAAGCGGCTATTATTGCAGCAAAATCTGACAGAGCATTTATTATTCAGGAAGATATTGATAAAGCACTTATTAAAGTTGGGGTTGGAAAAGAAAAGAAGAGTAAAATTATTTCTGACAAAGAGAAACGTATTACAGCTTATCACGAAGCAGGCCATGCAATTTTATTCCATGTATTGCCTGACGTAGGACCTGTTCATACGGTTTCAGTTATTCCAACAGGAGCAGGAGCAGCAGGTTATACAATGCCATTACCTGAAAAAGATGAAATGTTTGATACAAAAGGACATATGATTCAGGAAATAATGGTAAGCCTTGGTGGAAGAATTGCAGAAGAAATAATTCTTGATGATATTACAACAGGAGCATCTCAAGATATTAAACAGGCAACTGCAATGGCTAAGGCAATGGTTACAAAATATGGATTTTCTGACAGATTAGGTTTAATAAATTATGATAATGATTCTGAAGAAGTATTTATTGGACGTGATTTAGCACAGTCAAAAGGATATGCAGAACATACAGCATCAGTAATTGATGAAGAAGTAAAAAATATCATTGATACATGTTACAAAGATGCTAAAAAAATTATCGAAGATCATATGGAACAATTACAAAAATGTGCTCAAATGTTGATCGAAAAAGAGAAGATAAACCAACAGGAATTCGAAAGTATTTTTTAACAAAAGTAATAATGACTAATAAAAATGTTTTAAAAAACAAGAAATTGTGTAAAATACTAATAAAAAACAATAATAAACAATAATAAATTGTGCAAAAGATAAAAAGTGTTGTTATCGGTAACAAAACGCTTTACAACAGTTGATTTTATGCTATAATAATTATTGTAAAACCCCCCAATACATTATATAGTTTTTTTTGCTACACCCCAAAGAAAAAACGAATACCTTCTCCGAAAAGGACAGCAGTAGCAGCTGTCCTTTTTGTTTGTATAAAAATAAATAGCACCAATTTATGCAAATATGTAATATAATTTAGTGAGTAGGTTTGGAATAAGATATTGAATAATATATGAAATAATATATATGACAGTTACAAACAGATAGTTGAAAAGTAATGTTTATTTCCTGATTTTTTTTTAGGAAATTTTATATAGTTTTATATTTAGGAGAACAATATGAACCATAATAGAAATTCTATTTTTCATGACGGAACAGAACAGTTTTGCAGATACAATAAACAGACAGATAAATATAGCTTTATACTTCGCGTAGGCCATAGAATGGCAAATGAAGTATATATAATTATTGATAATGAAAGAATTCAAATGACATCATGTTATCAGGATGAAATATTTGAGTATTATACTGTAAGAATTCACCTTGAAAACAGATGTTATAGATATAGATTTGAGATAGATGGAAATGAAATCCTGTTTTACAATATAGCAGGAGCTGATACAAGCTACTCAGATGTTTATGACTTTTCAATAACACCCGGATTTAATACACCGGATTGGGCAAAAGGTGCAGTTATGTACCAGATATATGTAGAACGTTTTTGCAACGGAGATAAAACAAACGATGTTGAAACAAATGAATATGCGTATATTGGAAAAGGCGTAGAAAAAATTGAAGACTGGTATGAAAATCCGGCAGCAGACGATACCAGACAGTTTTATGGTGGTGATTTACAGGGAGTTATAGATAAGATGGATTATTTGGAAAAATTAGGCGTAAAGGCTATTTATTTTAATCCGTTGTTCGTATCTCCTTCAAACCATAAGTATGACACACAGGACTATGATTATATAGACCCTCATTTTGGAAAAATAGTTGTTGATGAGGGGGATGTATTAAAAGATGGAGAGACAGATAATTCAAAGGCAACAAAATACATTTCAAGAGTTACAAATAAGAAAAATCTTGAAGCAAGTAACGAATTGTTTATTGAATTAGTAGAAGAGGCTCATAAACGTGGAATTAAAGTGATTATTGACGGCGTATTTAACCATTGTGGCTCTTTTAACAAATGGATGGATTACGAGGAAATTTATAGAGAAGAGAATGGCTATGAGAAAGGTGCATATATTTCTCAGGACAGCCCATATAATTCTTTTTTTAAATTTAATGGCGGTCAGTGGCCTCACAATTCAACATATGAAGGATGGTGGGGATTTGATACTTTGCCAAAACTTAATTATGAAGATAGTGAAAAGTTGCAACAGTATATTTTAGACATTGCAAAAAAGTGGGTTTCACCTCCTTATAATGTTGATGGATGGAGATTAGATGTTGCAGCTGATTTGGGACATAGTGGTGAATTTAATCATGAATTCTGGCGTAAATTCCGAAAGGCAGTTAAGGAAGCAAATAAGGATGCAATTATTTTAGCAGAACATTATGGCGAAGCGGGAGAATGGCTAAAGGGCGACCAATGGGATACGGTAATGAATTATGATGCGTTCATGGATCCTGTAAGCTGGTTTTTAACAGGTGTTGATAAACATTCTGACAATGTAAAACCGGAACTTAAGGGAAATGCCCACAGCTTTAATGATGCAATGAAATATCATATGGCGCAATTCCAGAATCAGTCGTTATTAGTGGCAATGAATGAATTGTCAAATCATGATCATTCAAGATTTATGACAAGAACAAACGGTATGGCTGGAAGAATTGCAATTGCAGGAGCAGAAGCGGCAAATGAAAATGTAAAGAAAGCCATATTTAAACAGGGAGTCGTAATGCAGATGACTCTGCCGGGAGCACCAACATTGTATTATGGGGATGAAGCCGGCGTGTGTGGATGGACAGATCCGGACAACCGAAGAACATATCCTTGGGGCAAAGAAGATTTTGAATTAATCGAATTTTACAGAGATATGATTTTTATACACAATCATTGCGATGAATTGAAGAAAGGTTCTTACAAGCAATTAGACTGGGGCAACAATTATTTAAGTTATGGACGATTTGATGCATTAAATGGCACAGTAACAGCTATCAATACATCAGACCATGAAATCAATGTGAAAATTCCTGTTTGGCAGTTAAACATTCCAAATGGAAACGTAATGGAACGATTAATGGAAACATCTGAGGAATTGTATAATGTGGGTCGAATTCCGGTAATGGTAGAAAATGGTGATATAGCAGTTACCATTCCTGCATGTAGCGCGGTAGTTTATAGAACAAAATAGATGTGTGTAATAACCCTCAATATATAGATGCATGGAAGAAGCATAAATTATATAAATGTGTAGAATAGACATATATTTTCAGTTAGCAGAAATTATATAAATGTGTAGAATAGACATATATTTCCGGTTAGCATAAAATTATATATACGTCAATTAAAATCTAAAATAAATAATAAAATATAAATTATAGAATATAAAAATGAACCTGTATATTTAAGATAGTGTTTGGCAGAATGTAATTTTGTCAAATATTGAAAATCTATAGGTTCATTTTTATTTGTTGTTCTTTGTTAAGAATAATCTTTGTCAATCATAGTGGGAGTCTGGGTTTATTTGTAAGATTTGATTTAGAGTTATAATGTCATTGATATTGCGCTTCAATGCATGCACAATTAGTTTTATATAACTATACCTAGTCTGTAACGTCATCTTTAATAAATAGTCCATTTACAATATATCGTGTATTACTTTTTCCTGAAGTACATGTGCTAAGTGTTAATATTTTACTGTCCTGAGTTAAAGCTACATCTTTTCTAACATTTGCATTAGAAACGCTTGGATTAAGAGTTGTCTTGAAATAGTCCATTCGCACCTGAATATCCGAAAAATCAAATGCTTTTAAAATATGAGTATCATCATAAACATAAGCTGAGTAAACTCTGTATGTTAATTTGTGACTAGGTGTATAAACATAAAAATATTCATGTTTATCAAAGAAGTCTTTTTTCTCGAAATAATGTAAGTGTGCAAACATTGTGCCGTTTAACATATTATGACCATAAAATACAGTTACGGGGTCAGTGAAATCAGTTGAGTTTATTTTTTCACTATATATACAACCTGAAAATTCATAATTTCCTTTTTCATTATGTGTAAGATAAAAGGAATCATCTTTAGAATCATCAGATTGCGCAACCGGCAATTCAATTTTTGTACCGGGAATATATATGTATGCATAAATATCTTTGTTTGTTTTAGCAATCTTATCCCAATCATATGGATTTATGATTGAGTCATCTTCATTATCATTCATGCTGTCAGAGTTATTGTTGATAGCTGAATTATTGTTAGATTTATTTGACTGAGATGTTGCATTAGTTTTCTTGTATTCTGTTGGATTTTTGCCACTGGAAAAATACATAAATATATATGTTCCTGCCACAGAAAAAGCGAGCATCGCAACAATCAAAATAGCTATTAAAAGATTTCGCTTCTTCATGGATTTCTTATTTCTCGAAGATGAAAATTTCACCATTGTTAAATTCCTCTCTTAATATATAAATAGCCAATTTCATAATATAGACAAGTATATGACTTGGAAAAAAGGATGTCAATTATGCGGTATCTGATGGTGCCTAATTTAGCTTGATTTAGTAGAAAAAATGGTTGCGTAAATAAAAAAATTATGGTATAAATATTTATTGTTGGAAACAAATGGGCAGATTCCCGAGTGGCCAAAGGGGACAGACTGTAAATCTGCTGGCAACGCCTTCGAAGGTTCGAATCCTTCTCTGCCCATTAAAAAAAAGAAGAAACAGCGCGGGGTAGAGCAGTCTGGAAGCTCGTCGGGCTCATAACCCGGAGGTCGCAGGTTCAAATCCTGTCCCCGCAATTTTTTATGCCCAGTTAGCTCAGTTGGTAGAGCAGAGGACTGAAAATCCTCGTGTCTCTGGTTCGATTCCGGAACTGGGCATTAACCATGTCCGAATGTCATTTGGTAAGAGAAGAACAAGAAAAACGGGTCGGATAAGGGAACGTTAATAAGTAATGAAGTGATGGGAAGCAGGAATGCTTCTTTTTTTATTATATAAGTATATAATTTTTATACATATTTAGAGTTAAGTTGGTTTGAATAAATATAGAAATTAAATTAAAAAAATAATAATTATAGGAAATAATAAGATTTGATATAGTCTTGAAAAAATAGTAAAATATAAAAGGATGCACGCAAATAAACAAATGAGTAGGTGGTATATATGAAAGAACATCAGGCAAGAGAGTATATATTTGAGAAAAAAGTAAATAAATTATTAGAAGATAGTGGATATGTAACTATAAAAGAAAAAGAAATAAATGGAAATAGTTCACAACATGGAATATATAGTTATGGTATTTTAAATATGCCTTCAGCATTTACAACTCCAATAAGAATGATTTGCCAATATAAATTTTATGCAAAAAATAGAGTTGAATTGTCTCATATAAGAGATTTTTATGGAATTATTACAGATATTAATGAAAATAGATATTTAGGCGTGGATAAAAATGAAAATATATACAATAATGTAGGATGTTATTTTAGTGCGACAGGATTTAGTCGTGCTGCTCAGGAATATGCATGGGCACATAATATATTTCTTATTTCATTTGAAAAAATAGATGTTTTTAAACCTATATTAGAAAACATAAATGAATTTGTTAATGGATTAAATGAAAATGTAATAAATACGATTTCCAAAGAAGAATTATTAGTTGGATACGAAAATGCAGTAGATGAAACACATGTATTGCCTGATGCAATGGTTGGAATAGTCAATAACGTATATCCGATTATAATTTGTGGAAATGAAGGATGGTCTATTCCAGTTATTGAAGAGGCTGAAAAATCAGAAGTAGGAAGAGTTTATATAGAACAAGTTTATAGAACGGAAAATTTGTTTGAAGCCAAATTTGAATTAACATTTATGGAAAGTGTAGCTGAATTTTCTATACCATTGGCTATTGTAGAAAAATTGATGAAGCGAGAAGATAATCCGACAAAAGAAAATGTAATATTTAATATAGATGTACCTTATTTGATTAAAAAAGGCAGAAAAGAGTATGCGTCTATGGAAGTATTTTTAGAGGGATTTGAGAAAAATCAATACAATTACAAGCAGATTTCATTTGAAAATATGTTTGATAATGAGGAGTTAGAAGAAGAATAGTAATGTCAAATAATTTATATGATAAATTAAAAGAATATAGTAAGTCTGATTTTTACCCATTTCATATGCCGGGACATAAAAGAAATGTAAATTTAATAAAAGAGCAGTATGGAATGGATATCGATATAACAGAAATAGATGGATTTGATATGCTCTACGAAGCAGATGACGTGCTTAAGGATGCGATGGAACGGGCAAAAAAATTTTGGGGGACGGAAAAAACATATTTTTTAGTAAATGGAAGTACAGTTGGCATTTTAACAGCAATGCATTCGTGTCTTACACAGGGGGATAGAATAATAATAGGAAGAAACTGTCACAAAGCAGTATATAATGCAAGTGAATTGCTTAAGTTAAATAATACATATTTGTATCCAAAGTATATACCTAAATATGGGATAAATGGGGGATATAGTGCAAAAGAATTAGAAAATTTATTTGAAAAAAATAGTAATATAAAAGCAGTTGTCATAACGTCGCCTACATATGATGGAATTGTGTCAGATATAAAAACTTTGGCAGATATTACGCATAAAAATGGAGCAGTGCTTATTGTTGATGAAGCTCATGGAGCGCATTTTGGAATATCAGATAAATTCCCAAAACCAGCATATGATATGGGAGCAGACTTAGTAATTGAGAGTATGCATAAAACTTTGCCGACTTTTACGCAGACTGCATTGTTACATTTATCTAAAGAAGGAAAAAAAAGAGTTGATGAGAAAAAAATAAAACATTTTTGGTCAATTTTTCAGACGAGCAGTCCTTCATATGTTTTTATGGCAAATATGGATAAATGCATATCATTTTTAGATAAAAATGGAAATGAAATATATGAAAAATTTAGCAATGACATAGAAGAATTTAGAAAAAAATGTGATAAATTACATTACATACATATTCCGGGAAAAGAACTTATTGGAACGAATGAAGTTTTTGATGTTGATTTAAGTAAATTAATAATTAACTCAAGTATGGGTGGAAAACCTATGAATGATATTTTACGTAAAAAATTTCATTTGGAAATGGAAATGGAAGCTGCAAAATATGTGTTGGCTATAACTACCTTTTGTGATAATAAAGAGGGATTTGATAGATTATATAAAGCATTAGATTATATTGATGCAGAACTCAAAAAAATTACAAACAAATCAGAAATAAAGAAAAATAAGAATACAAATTTTGAATTAGTAAGAAATATTCAGGAGATGAGTATTTCTAATGCAGTTAATAGTAATACAAAGTTGGTAAATATTGAAAATGCAATAAATAAAGTATCTGCGGAGTATCTTTATTTGTATCCGCCGGGAATTCCATTAATTGTTCCAGGCGAAGTTGTTAATGTAAAGCTTGTTGAACAAATAAAGGAATACAAAAATAGAAATTATGAAATAGTTAGATATGATAAATTTAAAATTGTTGATTAATCTAATTATGTAATTAATATAAAAACAATTAAATTATTAATATTTAAATTCATAACATTTAAATTAATTTAATAATGACTAATAATATAATAAAAAATAGGTATGAACTATTTAAGTTGATTAAAGAAAAGGAAAGAAAATGGGAAAAATATTTTATATATTAGGAAAAAGCAGCTCTGGTAAGGATACAATTTTTCAGCAAATTAAAAATAATAGACAATTGAATTTAAAGACAGTTGTAGGATATACAACAAGACCTATGAGAGTGGGCGAAAAAAATGGAGTAGAATATTATTTTGTTTCTCCTCAAAAATTAGAAGAAATGAAAGATAAGGGAAAAATAATTGAGTGCAGAGGCTATAATACTGTACACGGATTATGGAATTATTTTACAGCAGATGATGGACAAATAGATTTGGATAGTGACAATAATTACCTTTATATTGGAACTTTAGAGGCTTATAAAGGAATGAGAAAGTATTATGGAGAAGAAAATGTTATTCCGTTTTACATATATGTTGAACCAGGTGAAAGACTTTCTAGGGCGGTAGAAAGGGAAAGACGTCAGGAAAATCCAAAATATACAGAGTTGTGTCGTAGATTTATTGCCGATGAAGAAGATTTTTCAAGAGAAAAAATATTAGAAGTTGGAATTGATAAAATATATGAAAATGACAAATTATTTGAATGTGTAAATAATATTGAAAATGACATAAAGAAGTATTTATGATATATTTAATTAGTTAGTGTAAATAGATTATGAGGTTTGTTGTATGGCAAATGGAAAAGTTTTAGGTCAAAATCACATAACTCAACATTTTGAAAATGCAATAAAGATGGGAAAGATTTCTCATGCATATATAATCAATGGAGAAGCTGAGTCAGGTAAAATGGAGTTAGCGCTTCAATTTGCGAAAGCTTTACAGTGTGAGGATAATAACACTGTAGGAAAAACTCCGACAGGAGTTGCTTGCGGAAAATGTAAATCATGTCATCAGACAGATACCGGAAACCAACCGGATATAAGAATTGTGACATACGAGAAAAGTGGTATTGGTGTTGATGAGATAAGAGAACAGATTAACAATGATATTGTGATTAAACCGTATAGCAGTAAACATAAAATTTATATAGTTCCGGATTGTGAAAAAATGACAGAGGCAGCTCAAAATGCACTATTAAAAACTATAGAAGAACCGCCGGAATATGGAATAATTATTTTACTTACTACAAATGCAGATAAATTTTTGCAGACAATTTTATCAAGATGTGTTGTATTAAATATAAGAAGTGTAAAAGAAAGCACAATAAAGAATTATTTAATGAGTGAGTTTGGCATAGGTTCTTATGATGCAAGTGTTGCTGCGGCATTTGCTGAAGGAAATCCGGGAAAAGCTGTTAAACTTGCAACATCAGAAGAGTTTAAAGAACTAAAAAATTCTCTGGTTCAGACATTGATTGCAATGGAACATGGGGGAATAAATGTAATAACTCAGGCAGTAAAGACAGCGGGAGAACTAAAAAAGAATATAGATGAATTTTTTGATCTTATGTATGTGTGGTATAGAGATATGCTTGTGTATAAGGCATGTAAAGATTCAGAAAAGCTGATATTTCAGGATGATTATATGGCTATAGTTAATCAAAGTGAAAAACTAAGCTTTAGAGATATAAATATTATTTTAGAAGAAATAGATAATGCGGAGAAAAGGATTGGGTCAAATGTAAATTTTGATGCAACTTTAGAAGTATTGTTTTTGATTATTAGAGAAAGGATTCAAAAATGACAAAAGTAATCGGAGTAAGATTTAGACAGGCAGGAAGAATCTATAATTTTGCAGTAGGTGATATAGAAGTTGAAAATGGCCAGCATGTAATAGTAGAGACTGCAAGAGGAATAGAATATGGTGAAGTTGTTGGAAAGATAAAGGAAATTAATGAAGAAGAACTTTCAGCACCACTTAAGCCAATTATAAGAGTGGCTACTCCAGAAGATGATGAGAAAGAGTTAGAAAATAAAAAGAAAGAAAAAAAGGCATATAAAATCTGTCTCGAAAAAATAAAGAAACATGGATTAGAAATGAAACTTATTAATACAGAATATACATTTGATAATAATAAAGTTTTATTCTATTTTACAGCAGATGGAAGAATTGATTTTAGAGAGTTAGTTAAAGATTTGGCATCTGTTTTTAAAACAAGAATTGAATTAAGACAGGTTGGAGTTAGAGATGAAACTAAAATGCTTGGAGGAATAGGAGTGTGTGGAAGACCTTTATGTTGTCATACATTTTTACCGGAATTTGCACCGGTTTCAATTAAAATGGCAAAAGAACAAAGTCTTTCATTAAATCCAACGAAAATATCAGGTGTATGTGGACGTTTAATGTGTTGCTTAAAAAATGAGCAGGAAACATATGAATACTTAAATGCGAATCTTCCAAGTGTAGGTGAAAATGTAAAAACATTTGACGGATTACGAGGAGAAGTATACAGTGTAAATGTTCTTAGACAGAAAGTAAAAGTAATTGTAGAAGTAAATGACGAAAAGGAAATCAGAGAATATAATATTAAAGAATTAAAATTCAAGCCTAAGAAAAAGAAAATCAATTTGGCAGCAGATGAAATAAAGGCGCTAAAAGGGCTTGAAGATAAAGAGGAATCAAAATTAGATGATTAATTTAAAACAGGGAGAACGAATTGATGACCTTAATCGGAATGGATATAAAATAATTCAGAGTAAGGACAAGTTTTGCTTTGGAATGGATGCAGTATTATTGTCAGGATTTGCAGAAGCTAAATCAGGGGAAAAAGTACTAGACTTAGGAACAGGTACAGGAATAATTCCTATTTTAATGGAAGCAAAGACCAACGGAGAGCATTTTACAGGACTTGAGATTCAGCATGAAAGTGCTGAGATGGCTACAAGAAGTGTAGAAATGAATAAATTGCAGGATAAAATTAATATTGTGACAGGTGATATAAAAGAGGCTTCGGGAATTTTCGGCGGAGCCACTTTTCACGTTATTACTACAAATCCGCCATATATGAATGAAAATCATGGATTGAAAAATCCTGAAATGCCTAAGGCGATTGCAAGACATGAAGTTTTGTGTAATTTGGAAGATGTAATAAGAGAATCGGCAAAGATGTTAAAGCCGAAAGGAAGATTTTATATGGTACATAGACCACACAGGCTAGTTGACATAATATCACTAATGCGACAGTATAGAATTGAGCCTAAAAGAATAAGAATGGTTCATCCATTTGCAGATAAGGAAGCAAATATGGTTCTTATTGAAGGATGCCGTGGAGGTAAGTCCATGGTTAAGGTGGAAAAACCATTGATTGTATATAAAGAACAGGGCGTATATACAGATGAGATATATGATATATATGGTTATAATGAAGAAAAATGATTAATGTTTAAGTTGTGAATAGAAAATAAACATGGAGAAAGTCTATGAGTGAAGAAATTAAGCAGGGAAAATTGTATTTATGTGCAACACCAATTGGAAATTTGGAGGATATAACGTACAGAGTTGTAAGAATTTTGAAAGAAGTTGATATAATTGGTGCCGAAGATACAAGAAATAGTGTAAAATTATTAAATCATTTTGAAATAAAGACTCCAATGACAAGTTATCATGAATTTAATAAATATGATAAGGCAAAACAGTTGGTTCAAATGATGCTAAACGGGAAAAACGTAGCAATTATTACGGATGCCGGAACGCCTGGAATATCAGACCCCGGAGAAGAGGTGGTGAGACAGTGCTATGAAGCAGGAATAGAAGTTTCATCTCTTCCGGGAGCAGCAGCTTGCGTGACGGCACTTACAATGTCGGGACAAAAAACAAGAAGATTTTGTTTTGAGGCATTTTTACCTAGTGATAAAAAAGAAAAATCAACTGTGTTAGAAGAGTTGAAAAATGAAACAAGGACAATAGTAATTTATGAAGCACCACACCGCTTGGTAAGAACACTAAAGGAATTAAGAGATGCGTTAGGAAATAGAAGTATTACATTATGCCGCGAACTTACTAAGAAATATGAAGAAGCTGATAAAACAACAATTGATGGTGCAATAGAAAAATATAATGAAAAAGAACCAAAAGGAGAATTTGTTCTTGTAATAGAAGGAAAATCTCAGGAGGAGATTAAGGAAGAAAAAAGAAAACAGTGGGAAGATATGAGTATTGAAGAACATATGGAATATTATGTAAACCAAGGCAATGATAAAAAAGCTGCTATGAAATTGGTAGCAAAAGACAGAGGAGTTTCAAAAAGAGACATTTATAATACATTAATAAAAGAATAAGATGTCTGTTTTTATAAAAAATTATTACGAAATAAATAAAAATATGCTAATTAATAAAACTATTTGAATTAATTAAAAAGAGATATTTAATAGTAATAAAAATAAAGGTAAAAGAATTTAGAAATAATTGTAATCAAAAAATTATAACAATTATGTTGTAATGATTAAATGATTTTGTTATAATTTTATGGTTTAATGAATTATAGTGTCAATTCTTAGAGAGTTTAATGAAAAAGTAAACATGTTAATTTAGTGAAAATGTGCTTTATGATGACATACAGTTAGACAGAA